>Ga0222647_1000549_pt1 | contig 15447 bp, 10 predicted proteins | sample AntAcemetagen333_FD_179864 | JGI IMG/M metagenome (GOLD analysis project Ga0222647, IMG submission 179864) | Saline water microbial communities from Ace Lake, Antarctica - #333 | ecosystem: Environmental > Aquatic > Non-marine Saline and Alkaline > Saline | place: Antarctica: Ace Lake...
GCACGTATTTTAAGGGTTTAGGCAAATTACTTTGCATTTCTATTCCAAGAAATTAACTTTATTTTAACGTAACCTATTGATCACAAATAACATAAGTCGTTCTAGTTCTTTTTTCAGTAAACCCTATCTATGGAAAGTCTGAGGAGCTAGTACTAATGAAAATTTACTCTACTGGAGAGAAGATCAAGCCTGTTCAAAAAATAAACGGTCAAAGGAAATGGGACTTAATGGCTAGTTTCGACTATCCTGACCCAGAGAGATATACAATCATCGCAGGTAATCTTGAAGATTTTGGGGTCAAATTAGAAAACAACTAGTCACCCAATTAACCACCCCATATTTTTTCCTTCAAAAACTGCCCAGTTACCGACTTCTCTGATTTAAGCATATCTTCTGGAATACCAGCAAACATGAGCTCACCACCTTTATCTCCTCCTTCTGATCCTAAGTCTATTACCCAGTCTGCACATTTTGCTACATCTAGATTATGCTCTATCACCACTACATTATATCCTTTATCTAATAAAGCATTAAACGACTTCAATAGTAGCTTGAAACATGGAAGTGAAGATCCGTAGTAGGCTCATCAAAAATGAAGAGCCCTTTGTCTTTATTACAATTATCTCATTCAAGTGTAAAACTAACAGCCATCTCTTGTTTATTTACCCCATTATTTGCTACTTCGTAAGTAATTAATATATGAAAACCAAAGTCACCCTTATATTACTTACGCTTATCGTTTCCCAGACTCTCTGTATGGGTCAAAAGGAAGGAAACATATGGTACTTTGGCAATAAAGCAGGAGTTGATTTTAACGGGGTGACACCTACCGCACTAGAAGATAGCGAAATGAATACTTCTGAAGGATGTGCTTCTATAGCAGATGCAAGAGGTGAGCTCCTTTTTTATACGGACGGTACTACAGTCTGGAACAAAAATCATACTCCTATGCAAAACGGACTAAATCTGAAAGGCAATAGTAGTAGCACACAATCTGCGATAATTGTGAGGAAACCTGGCTCAGCATCTGTTTATATGATCTTTACTGTAGATGTAGTAGGATCTGACGGTGGACTGAGACTTACTGAGGTAGATATGAGACTCAATGGAGGTTTAGGCGGTGTTAATACTTTGAAAAATGAATTGATAGAAAGTGGCACTTGTGAAAAAGTGACGGTCATATCACACCAAAATGAAAAAGACCAATGGCTAATATCTCAAATGTATGGTCCTAATAAATCTCGTTTTCATTCATACAAAATTACAGAAAGCGGTATCTCTTCTGTTCCTGTATTCTCTACTTTCGTAAGTAATGTACTAATAACTACCCATGCTATTGGCTATCTAAAAGGATCATTAGATGGTTCTAAAATAGCGTCTGCCAATACCAATAAAGGCACTGTAGAACTCCTTGACTTTAACAATGCTACTGGTGAAATATCCAATCTTGTAGTATTAGACGATTTTACTGCGGATAAGCCGTACGGATTAGAATTTTCACCCGATACTAAATACCTATATGTCTCAGAAAGTAGCCGACCCGCCAAGATATACCAGTATGACATCACACTAGGGAATCAAACACTAGTTAAAAACTCAAGAATAGTAGTAGCCGCATACAGTGGATTTTTAGGTGCTATGCAATTGGCTCCTAACAATAAAATATACATTGCTAAGTTTGGTGTTAGCAGCATTGCTGTTATAGAAAAGCCAAACTCTAAAGGACTAGCTTGCACGTATAGTGAGAACGGTATAGATCTTAAATCCGGCCAGTGCATTAGTGGTTTACCTACATTTAATAACTCCATTATAGAACCACTGTCAGAACTTAATATTAAAAACAAGTGCAGCGGTAAACTCACCAGTTTTGAACTCACGAGTAATATCGATTTTGATTCGATTCATTGGGATTTTGGAAATCCAGCAAGTAGCACTAATAGTTCTACCGCTGAGAGCCCATCACACCTATATACCGATACAGGATGGTACTATATAGAAGCTATACTTAGTTACCCTACGCTCAAAGACACCATTACCGATTCACTGTATATTTCCTTGGTGCCCAGTATTGATTTGGGTGAAGATTTAGAGCTTTGCCAAGGGGAAACTCATACACTTACTGTCACAGATGAAGGAGCTAGTTACACTTGGCAAGACGGATCATCTGAAACAACGTTTATAATACAAGAGCAAGGCCAGTATAAATTGACTGCTGAACTAAATGAATGTATAGCCACAGATTCTATATACATCACTTACACTGCGTTACCAGAGATAAGCCTTGGAGCAGATACCACAGTTTGCAAAAATGAAATAGTAATACTAAAACCTGAGATCACTAGCGGGATATTAAGACAATGGCAAGATGGATCAAGACCTGCTGAGTATGAAGCAAAGTACTCGGGAACTTACTGGGCAGAAGCCGAGAATGGCAATTGTATTATACGTGATACTTTTATTCTAACTCATATTTTCCTTCCTGAAATAGAATTGGGTGTAGATACCAATTTTTGTACAGGCGATAGTATAGAGCTCCGCATCTTGTCCAGTAGTTACCCTATATATTGGAGTAATGGATCCACCGATACCAGCATAGTGGTGCGACAAGGAGGACAATACTCAGTGACGCTGGATGGTGAGGTTTGCAGCGAATCAGATAGTATTAATATATTGGAAAATCAGCCTCCCGATTTTAATCTAAAGAAAGATAGTATTCTCTGTATCAATAATACACTAGAGTTAAATATGAAATGCTTGGACGGAACGTATCTATGGAGTGATGGCTCTACTAAATCCAGTTTAGAAGTAACTATTCCAGGAAACTATTGGGGTACAGCTACAAATAACTGTGGTACATTATCAGACACTACAGCCGTCAAGCTCAAGGACTGTGATTGCTATCTGCAGATGGCAGAGGCATTCACTCCTAATAATGATAACCTCAACGAAACCTTTGCTCCCACTTATATTTCCTGTGACTTTAAAGAATACGATTTTAGTATATACAACAGATGGGGCGAAGTAGTATTTAAAACTACTGACCATATTGCTCGCTGGAATGGCACTTTTTTAGGTAAGCCATCGCAACTTGGAGTATATATGTATAATCTGAACTACGTAGATCAAAACGGTGATAGAGAATCTAAAAAAGGGGTGGTGACGCTGATGCGTTAATTGGTTTTGTAGGAACTCGCTTTTGAAGCCAGTTCCTACAAAATATGCTTTACAGCCTACATCTTATCCTTCAGAAACTGCCCAGTTACCGATTTCTTGCTTTTAGCCAGGTCTTCTGGAACACCAGCAAACATAAGCTCACCACCTCTATCTCCTCCTTCTGGTCCTAAATCTATCACCCAATCTGCACATTTTACTACATCTAGATTATGCTCTATCACTACCACACTGTGTCCTTTGTCTATCAAGGCATTAAACGACTTGAGCAGTTTCTTGATATCATGGAAGTGAAGACCTGTAGTAGGCTCATCAAAAATGAAGAGCACTTTATCTTTGTTCTGAGATTTACCTAAGAATGTAGCCAGTTTTATACGCTGTGCTTCTCCACCACTGAGGCTATTACTACTCTGTCCTAACTTTACATATCCTAGGCCCACTTCTTGAAGCGGAAGGAGCTTATTCACTATAGTCTTTTGTCCTCTAAAAAAATCTACTGCTTCTTCTACCGTAAGATTCAGCACATCATAGATACTTTTTTGCTTGAACTCTACTTCTAATACCTCTTCCTTAAATTTTTTGCCATTGCACTCTTCACACGTAAGATGTAAATCTGCCATAAACTGCATCTCTACTACTTCCTCACCCTCTCCTTGGCAATTATCACATCTTCCTCCATCTACGTTAAATGAGAAATGCTTCGTCTTAAATCCTCGCTGCTTAGCGATAGGCATAGTGCTAAACAACTCTCTGATAGCGTCATATGCTTTCACATACGTTACAGGATTACTTCGACTGGACTTCCCTATCGGGTTCTGATCCACTAGCTCTACTGCTGAAAATGAACTGAAATCTCCTTTAATCTCTCTCACCTCGCCGATACGCTGTGTACTGTATTGCTGAGTTTCACGCAGTACAGCTGGATAGAGTATCCCTTTTACTAGAGAAGTTTTACCACTACCGCTTACTCCTGTGACCACTGTAAGTGTATTAAGCGGAATATCTACGTCTATTCCTTTTAGATTGTGCTGACTTGCTCCTAGGAGACTTACCCTATTATTCCACTTACGTCTCGTCTTGGGTATCTCTATCCGTTCCACATTATCTAGATACTTAGCAGTAAGGGTATCTTTTCCTTTTAGCTCACTATAGTGCCCAGCAAATACTACTTCTCCTCCAAGATGACCTGCTTCTGGTCCCATATCTATAAGAAAGTCCGCAGTACGCATCATATCCTCGTCGTGCTCCACCACTACCACCGTATTCCCCTTTTCTTTCAGGTTTTGGAGCACAGAGATCAGTCTCTCTGTATCCTTACTGTGCAGTCCTATACTGGGTTCATCTAATATGTAGCTACTACCCACGAGGCTACTGCCGAGTGATGTAGCCAAGTTTATTCGCTGACTCTCACCGCCACTCAGTGAGTTGCTCAGTCTATTAAGACCCAGATAGCTTAAACCTACGCGCATAAGGTAATCTAGTCTGTTATTGACTTCCATTAGAATAGGCTTTGCTATCTCAGCATCTTGATTTTCTAATTTTAAGCTATTGAAAAACTCCGCAGCCTGCTCTATATTCAGTAGCAACATATCGCTTAGTGAAGAGAGTTTCTTGTCTTTAATGAACTTAGGATTGATTCCTTGATTAGTGATTTTCACATAGCTTCCGTCTTTACGTATTCGAGTACCTAAGCAACTCGGGCATGTGGTCTTACCGCGATACTTACTCAGCATTACACGGTATTGGATCTTATAAGAATTAGACTGCAAGTATTTAAAAAAGTCATTTAATCCGTTTACTTGTTCATTGCCCTGCCAAAGTAAATCGAGTTCTTTCTCTGTGAGCTCTGAGATAGCTCGGTGTATCGGAAAATTAGTTTTGGCTGAAGACCTTATAAAATCATCCCTCCACTGACTGAGCGTCTCCCCTTTCCAGCAAGCAATAGCATTTTCATATACAGACAGTGAGCGATTAGGTATCACCAATTCAGGATCTATGCCGATTATACTTCCAAAACCCTCACACTCACTACAAGCTCCATACGGATTATTAAAACTAAGTAAATTAACAGACGGTTCTTCAAAAGTCATTCCGTCTAGCTCAAATTTATTATTAAAAGTCTTCTGCTCTGTGTCTGTGATAATAGTACACTGGCCTTCTCCCTCCCAAAATGCAGTCTCTATAGAATCTGAAAGTCTGCTTTTGTATGCATCATCTGCACTTGTAGCTTTCAGTCTGTCTACGAGTATATAATAGTCTTTGATTTTTTTATTACCTATAGCTTCTTCTACCTTGAGTACTTCCCCATTCGTCCATATTCTACTATATCCTTTTTGCATGGCCGTCTCCAAGTATTCATTAGTTTGGACTTCTATAGGACGATAACAGATATACACTGGAGTTCCTACGTTTAACTCTAGCACATAATTGATCACATCACTGGTACTATGTTTCTTTACTTCTTTCCCACTTATGGGTGACATTGTCTTACCTACTCGTGCCCAGAGCAGCTTGAGGTAGTCATATAATTCTGTACTGGTAGCTACGGTACTGCGGGGATTCCGTGTATTTACTTTTTGCTCTATAGCTATACACGGAGTCAGCCCACGTATATTATCTACCATAGGTTTCTCTAACCTACCAAGAAACTGACGAGCATAGCTGCTTAGGCTTTCTACATAGCGTCTTTGACCCTCTGCATAAAGGGTATTAAATACCAAACTAGACTTCCCACTGCCTGATAAACCGGTAACCACTGTAAGTTGATTTCTAGGTATCTTCACATCTACATTTTTGAGGTTATGTAAATGAGCGTTTTGTATGTCTATATATTTTTGTTTTGTCATGTAAGTGTCTTGTAATGTCCCAAAGGGGCACAAATTTGACCTAAATAGTTCAATATAGAAACAATAACTTGGGAGTTTAGATTTTTAAATCTATATTGTAATAACATTAAAAAAAAAAGACGCTTATAAGATAAACCTATACTAGTTAAAAACACACAGTTTTCATTTTTTTTCAACTAATAAAGTATAGGTATTATGCAGTCTTCAAAAATCACAGATCAAAATCTAGTAAAGCAGTATGTACAAGGCAACGAAGCGTGTCTTGAGATGCTCATTAATCGTCACAAGGATAGAATCTTCACTACTATTATTCTTATTGTAAAGGATAGTTATATAGCAGAGGATCTTTTTCAAGAGACTTTTATCAAAATCATCAAAAATCTTAAAAAAGGGAAGTACAACGAAGAAGGCAAATTCTTACCGTGGGCTATTCGTATCGCCCGTAATATGGCAATAGACTATTTCCGCAAAATGAAGCGTATGCCTACCATTACGGGTAGTGATGGTGAAGACGTCTTTCGTAAGATTAAACTAGCAGCAGATAATCGTGAGGAGGAGATGATTCGCAATGAAAAAGAGACTATGGTACGTGATGTCATAAGCAGGCTACCAGAAGAGCAACGCCAAGTGCTTATCCTTAGACATTATGGCGATCTTAGCTTCAAAGAAATAGCTGCTATGACTGGAGTAAGTATAAATACTGCCTTAGGTCGTATGAGATATGCTCTCAATAATATGCGTAAGATGATGGAGCATACCTCTATAAACGCCGCATAGTAAAATTAAAGATAATACCAGAGGGACTCCTTTCGCTGTGGCGGAGGGAGTTTTTTTTATGTTATTGTCACACTGAGCGGAGTCAAAGTGCGGACGAAAAAAGTCATGATAAATAGAAATATAACTCACCTATTTTTTTATTATCCATTATCTGGCGATCACACATAGTGATAGGCGAACAGTCCCAAAAGGACGACGTGTTCTACAGTTGGAAGCATTCCATCTGAAAAAGAAAGCCTCCTTAAGTAATCTATACCGAAGCACGACCCAACCGATCTACTTCCTTTACCATAGTAGGGATACGATATTCACCATGCATAGCTAGAATACACCCAGCAGCCTCTTCTAAGTCTGTACCTATGGCAGATACGTACAGCGGATTTTCACTTTCCCCTCTCCTTACCTCTCTTACAAACTCTGCATTCCCTTGAAAACTACTTTTGGCTACGCCAATAATAGGATACTTCTGGTCTACAGCTTCATATACATATTCACCAAGACCTTTTTTACCTTCTCCTAACTGAACATGACTATCCAAGATAATACAATCTATCTTATACTTACGAACCTGGTCTATAACAGCCATAACACATGGTAGCTCACGCTTATAGAATTCTCCTGGCACATAGTCCTCTACCCCATCTACGGTGGCTTCTATCACCTTAGTAGGCACGTCATCTTCCCACAGGAATAGCACGCCCACACACTTAGCATAGGTTTCATAGTAGTATATATCTATTGCTAGGTTCAAATTTTTATTTCAAATTTACACTTTTTCACTAGTTCCTCAATTGATATTCTCACCCCACACTCTATTTATCCACTTCTCTGTTTATAAAAAAATAAGCACCTCTATTCACGTATAATCACCACGTATGCTAAATTTGGACGTTAAGCAATAGACAATAATCTTACCAAAGCTAAATGGCTGAAAATCAGTATAACGAAGATAGTATCCGGTCCTTAGACTGGAAAGAACACATACGCCTCCGCCCGGGTATGTACATCGGTAAGCTCGGAAACGGCTCATCTGCAGAAGATGGTATCTATATCCTAATGAAGGAAGTAGTAGATAACTGTATAGATGAGTTTATGATGGGCAACGGTAGACGCATAGATATCCAACTTGCAGAAAACAAAGTTTCTGTGCGTGATTATGGTCGTGGTATTCCCTTAGGTAAAGTAGTAGATGTAGTGAGTAAAATCAATACAGGTGCTAAATATGATAGCAAGGTATTTCAAAAATCTGTAGGTCTAAATGGTGTGGGCACCAAGGCGGTGAATGCCCTCTCCTCTTACTTTATGGTAAAGAGTTTCAGAGAAGGTGAGAGTATGACGGCCATCTTTGAGCGTGGTGTCCTCATAAAAGAAGAGAAAGGCAAAACAGAAGAAAAAAACGGCACGTACGTAGAGTACACTGCTGATGTAGACATATTCAAAACGCATAAGTACATCTCAGAATACATTGATAATCAGATGTGGTTCTATGTATACCTGAATGCCGGGCTTACTATTAATTTCAATGGCAATAAGTACTTCTCTAAGAATGGACTTCTAGATCTATTAGAAAGAAAAACTAACGCAGAAGAAATAAAGTATCCTATCATCCATCTGAAAGAGGGCGATATAGAAATGGCTATTACTCACGATAGTCACTACGGTGAGGATTATTATTCCTTTGTGAATGGCCAGAACACTACCCAAGGCGGTACGCACGTAGCAGCTTTTAAAGAAGCTTTGGTAAGAACAGTGCGTGATTTTTATGGCAAAAGTTTCGAGCCTACGGACATAAGGGCCTCATTGGTTTCTGCTATATCCGTAAGGATACAAGAACCTATTTTTGAATCTCAGACCAAAACAAAGCTGGGCAGTACAGAAGTATCTCCAGATGGCAATTCACTCAAGGCTGAAATTAATCAATTCGTCAAATCACAACTCGATAATTTCTTACATAAAAATCCAGAGATAGCAGACGCGTTACTCCGGAAAATACAACAAAGTGAGCGTGAGCGAAAGGATATGGCCGGTGTGCGAAAGATAGCACGTGACAGAGCTAAAAAAGCCAGCGTTCACAATAAGAAACTTCGTGACTGTCGGGTTCATTTCACAGATGAAAAGAAAGAAAATCACCTAGAGACGATGTTATTCATCACAGAGGGTGACTCAGCAAGTGGTAGTATTACCAAGGCACGTGATGTACAGACACAAGCAGTATTTAGTCTTAGAGGTAAACCTCTAAACTGCTTTGGACTAAAGAAAAAAATAGTGTACGAGAATGAGGAATTTAACCTACTACAACACGCACTTAATATAGAGGAAAGCCTAGATGAGCTGCGGTATAATAAAGTGGTAATAGCTACAGATGCCGACGTAGACGGAATGCATATTCGTCTACTGATACTCACCTTCTTTCTGCAGTTTTTTCCAGACTTGGTAAAAAGAGGTCATGTATACATTTTAGAAACACCTCTTTTTAGAGTGCGTAACAAAAAAGAAACCTTGTACTGCTATACAGATAAAGAACGTTTTGACGCACTCAAAAAACTAGGCAAAACTGCTGAGATCACTCGATTCAAAGGACTCGGTGAGATATCACCTGATGAGTTTGGTGCTTTTATAGGAGAAGATATTCGCTTAGAGCCTGTGCTGCTCACCGAAGATTCTAGTATCAATAAAATACTGGAATATTATATGGGTAAAAATACGCCAGACCGTCAAGAGTTTATCATTACTAATCTGCGTCTAGAGATAGATGAGACGAGTGATGAGGAGGATGCTAAAATCAAAGAAGGAGAAGAAACGGAAGCTGCTTAAGAAATGGACGAGAACGAAGAGTTAGACGAGAATCTGGAGCATACTCCTGAAGAAAAAATAACCAAGATAGACCTAGACGATGGTCAGCGTGCTGTAAAAGGCATGTATGAAGACTGGTTTCTAGACTACGCCAGTTACGTAATACTAGAGCGTGCAGTGCCGCATATCAATGACGGACTAAAGCCTGTACAGCGTAGATTCCTTCACGCTATGAAGGAGCTAGACGATGGCCGATATAATAAAGTAGCTAATGTGATAGGTACCACGATGCAGTATCACCCGCACGGTGACGCAGCTATAGGTGGAGCTATTATTAATATGGGTCAGAAAGATCTGCTCATAGACTGCCAAGGAAACTGGGGTGATGTGCGTACTGGAGACAGTGCAGCTGCCGCTAGATACATAGAGGCTAGACTCAACAAGTTTGCCTTAGAAATAGCCTTCAATAAGCAGACTACAGAGTGGCAAAAGAGTTATGATGGTCGTAAAAATGAACCTATAACTCTTCCTGTAAAGTTCCCTCTCCTACTCGCTCAAGGAGTAGAAGGAATAGCGGTAGGTCTGAGTACCAAGATAATGCCGCACAACTTCATAGAGTTAGTAAAAGGCAGCATTAAAATACTAGAAGGAAAGGTTCCTACTATCTATCCAGATTTTCAAACAGGAGGTCAAGTAGATGTTGCTGACTATCAAGATGGCAGACGTGGTGGCAGAATTAAAGTACGTGCTACTATCATAGAAAAAGACAAAAACACCCTTGCCATAATCGATGTACCGTATGGCACTACTACAGGTGGCTTAATCGATAGTATTCTTAAAGCCAATGATAAGGGTAAAATAAAGATAAAAAAGGTTGTAGATAACACAGCCAAAGATGTAGAAGTAGAAATACAATTGCCAAACGGTATCTCTGCGGATAAGACTATAGATGCACTATACGCATTTACCAACTGTGAGAGCTCTATATCTCCCAATGCTTGTGTCATAGTAAATGATAAGCCCATGTTCTTAGGTGTATCTGATATTCTTAAAATCAATACAGAGAATACAGTTGATCTACTGAAGGCTGAGCTAGAGATAAAGCGAGGTGAACTAGAGGAGAAATGGCATTTCAGCTCGCTGGAGAAAATCTTCATAGAAGAACGTATCTACCGAGACATAGAGGAAGAAGAAACCTGGGAAGGTGTAATAGCTGCCATAGACAAAGGTCTTAAACCCTTTATAAAACACCTCAGACGTGCTGTTACTGAAGAAGACATTATTCGTCTTACAGAGATCAAAATTAAGCGTATCTCTAAGTTTGACGCTTTCAAAGCAGATGAACTTCTTAGAAGCATAGAAGATGCATTAGCGGAGGTAAACAAGCACTTAGGAAATCTAATAGAGTACGCCATAGCTTACTACCAAAACTTACTGGATAAGTACAGTAAAGGCAAGGAACGTAAAACAGAAATCAAAGGTTTTGAAGAGATAAATACCAAGGTAGTAGCCGTAGCCAATGAGAAGCTCTACGCTAATCTAGCTGAAGGTTTCGTGGGTACAGGCATCAAAAAAGAAGAGTACATCTGTGACTGTTCAGACATAGATGATATTATCGTATTCCGCAAAGATGGTACCTACTCTGTAAGTAAGGTTTCTTCAAAGGCATTCTTCGGTAAGAATATAATACACGTAGCCATCTACCGCAAGAATAACGACCGTATGACTTACAATGCGGTGTATACAGATGGGTCCAGCAAAAAGACAATGGCTAAGCGTTTTAATGTAACTAGCATCACTAGAGACAAGGAATATCACGTAACCAAAGGAACTGCCGGAAGTAAGATGCAATACTTTAGTGTGAATCCTAATGGTGAAGCCGAGATAGTAAATGTATACCTACACAGTGCGGCAAAGGCAAGAAATAAACTCTTTGATTATGGCTTTGCAGACCTGACTATAAAAGGACGTGGAAGTCAAGGAAATATGGTGACCAAACATCCTATACGCAAGGTCGATCTCAAATCAAAAGGAGTCTCAACTATAGGTGGACGAGACATATGGTACGAGCCAGGTATTGGAAGACTTAACATTCATGATCGTGGTGAATACTTGGGAAATTTTCAGACGGATGACCTCATTCTAGTAATATTTGAAACTGGTGATTATGAAATTACTAATCATGAACTCACTAATCGCTATGCCAGTAAAGAAATTAAAATCATAGAAAAATATGACCCTACAAAAGTAATCTCCGTGCTACACTATGATGGCAATGGCAAAAACTACTGTATAAAACGATTCAATATAGAAACTGCTTCCACAGATAAAAAATTCTGCTTCATCACAGAAGGATGGGGAAGTAAGATGGTGCTAGCTGCTACACACGATACTCCTATCATAGAACTGACGACTAAGTCTAAAACTGGAGATAAAAAAGTAGAAGAAGTGAATCTAGCTGAGTTTATAGATGTAAAAGGCTGGAAGAGTATAGGGAATAAGCTATGCGGCAAAGAATTTGTAAAAGCAAAACTACTTCCGCCTCCTCCACCACCAGAAAAAGAAGAAGAGCCTGATAACAATGAGCCGCCAGTAGATGAAGATAATGGACCTATAGAAGACATCGATATAGCTGCAGATATAAAGCCAGCTGAAGATGCACCTACAGAGACAAAAGAAGAGGCGAAGTCGGACGTGAAGTCTGAGAATTCACCCGTGGAGGTTACGCCTACTCGCAAGCCAATTGCTAAAAAGGTGATAGCCAAGAAGGAAAACGAACTGGAAGCAACTGAAGAAGTAGTGCCAAAGCTTCTCTCTAAAGACATGGAAGACGAAGACGACAGAGATTCATTCACATCAGGAGATCAAATTAGTTTATTATGAGCAAAATAAATAATCCAAGTGCACCTCAAATTTTCAAATCTACAGTAATTGTACATTTATCGGTCTGTGCACTCACATCCATAGTAGTAGGGACACTCTACACTTTAAAATCTCAAGCAGGAGAAATAGCTAGCTCTGAATTAGGACTAAATGCCTTCGAGTTGCTAGTTCCTGTCATTTCATTACTTTCTGGTTTTGGAGCTTATTATATTGGTAAACAAAAATTTAAAAAAATAAAAGACACTGATACACTAGCCAGCAAGTTAGATGTCTTTAGGTCCAATAGTATTATACTTTGGGCGGCTTTAGAAGGTTCTGCATTCTTCGCTGCTATTACCTTTTACTTATCAGGTCGTACTAACTTACTACTATATGCCTTGATGCTAGGTGTGCTATTAATCTACTTTAGACCGCTCAAGGCAAGAGCTGCTGAATACTTAAACCTGAGTCCAGATGAAATAGAAGAACTAGATGAATCCTGATAACCACATAAATGACGCTTTTCGTAAGCGTGCTATTGGCCCTTTTTTTTGGCTTTTTTTACTCACGAAATTGCCATTGGCATTTTTAGCGGGTGTGAAAATGAAAAAGTTTGACGACGAAGGGACTGTAACATCTTTGAAGTATAGATGGATTAATCAAAACCCTTTCAGATCCATGTACTTCGCCGCTATGCAGATGGCTGCAGAACTCAGCACAGGATTATTACTTTTTCAATACCTGAATAAAAAAATACGATTTTCTATGCTACTCGTGAGTGTAGAGGCTAATTATTCTAAAAAAGCAATAGGTAACATCACATTCTCTTGCTTACAAGGTGAAAATGTAGACCTATATATATCCTCCATGCTCTCCAATGCAGAAGGACAATCGATAACTCTGCCAGTAGTAGCTATAAATAAGGACGGTGACGAAGTAGCAGGGTTTAAATTTACTTGGTCGTGTAGGCAAAGTAAAACAACTTAATTTTTCTTCTTCAAATTCTATAGTCCTAAAATAAGCGACTAAATCTAAATTCATCCAGTAATACTATTTTCAACCCATTATCAAAAATATTTGTTTTCTGGCAGGTGAACTTTTGCACAATCTTATATGCCATAATAACTTTGAGGAAGGCAGCTCACTTCACGTATTATTCAATATTTAATCTTATAAAAATAGCATTCATCCGAGCCCCAAGTGCCATAGGAGGTTAATCAAAAGCAAATTGCCCAAAACCATAAAAGTTTAGGCAGATGAGATTATAAAAAGTTAAACGCAAGTCTAAATAAGTGATTATTCCCGCTTTAAGTAGAGGTTCAGAGTAATCCTCTAGATTTCGAGCTAGTATAGTATTATAACCAATTACCTTTGTACTAAATATTTTCGTCAACAGGATGAGTCAAAAACCATTAAATCCCTATCTATTTCTAGGCATATTAGCCTTTATATGGGGCAGTTCTTTTATACTGATGAAGGAAGGTCTAAAACATTTCTCTAGCTATCAGGTAGCTGCTATGCGAATAGGTTTTGCTGGTATTGCACTTATACCATTTGTAAATTGGCGTAAGGTAGTTATCCGGTCAGGAGACTTAAAATACTTTATAATTAGTGGATTTTTAGGCAGTGCATTACCCGCATTTTTATTCACTGCTGCCCAGACTAAAATCTCTAGTTCGTTAGCTGGTGCACTGAACGGACTTACTCCTTTATTTGCCCTTTTAGTAGGAGTCATCTTTATAGGTATAAAGGTCAATAAACTAAAGATTTACGGAGTTATATTTGGTCTAATGGGAGCATTTTTCTTGGTGATAGGAAAAAGTATTTATTTTGACATAGGATACACATCACTAGCGGTACTCGCCACTTTATGCTACGGTATCAATGTTAATATTATCAAGCAAAAACTAAATGACTACCCTCCACTCTTAGTTGCAGCCCTGCCGCTGGCAATGATATCTCTACTAGGCATAGGTGTAATGCTTTACAATGGTTTCAATTTTGATATTTATAATACACAGCATATTAAGTCACTGGGAGCAATACTTCTACTTGCTATTCTTGGCACATCGCTCAGTCTGGTAATGTTTAATAGACTTATACAGCAAACCAATACTGTTTTTGCTACTTCAGTGACGTACTTAATTCCGATAGTAGCTTTATTTTGGGGCTTCTTAGCTGGCGAACATATACACTGGACTCAATTAGCAGGACTACTCTCTATTTTAGTGGCTATATGGCTCATTAGAAAAGACAAGTAGTCAGATACACCGAAGTAATACGAAAATTATAGCAATGAAATTAGAATACGATTTAAATACCAGAAAAACATATACCTACGAAGTATATAGAGCGATGATAGATGATCTACTAGTAGACGGCAAAACCACAGGAGATGACCACTCTGAAGTAATGCTAGGCCATAGCTCTATGAATATAGCCCGTATGAATAGACTGGATAAGAGAGGAACTATTAATGAAGATCTTGGAGAAGTTATCCAAGGATTAGCTCCCCAAAAATGGCTTGTAATCACAGAAGCCTGGTGTGGAGATGCCGCTCAAAATTTGCCTTGGATGCATCATTTAGCTGAGCTTAATAAGAATATCGAACTCGTACTAATTCTTAGAGATGAAAATTTAGATATAATGGACCAATTCCTGACCAATGCAGGACGTAGTATTCCTAAGCTAATTGGTCTATCTCTGGACGATGAGATTCTTTTTGAATGGGGTCCTAGACCAATGCTAATGCAGGATACTTATACGGAAATGAAAGCACACGGATTAGAGTACTCAGAGATATCTAAAACAATTCATACAATGTATGCTAAAAATAAAGGACAAGCTTTTCAAACTGAGTTTTTAGCCTTCCTTAAATTCAAGTCGTAAATGCAACCCCTAGATTAAGAGGTATAGGGTGTAACAAAAATAGCGGATTAGGGGCTAGCCCCTAATCCGCTACGGAAAATGTTACTACCTTTACTTCTCTTCAAAAAGT
>Ga0222647_1000552_pt1 | contig 15395 bp, 12 predicted proteins | sample AntAcemetagen333_FD_179864 | JGI IMG/M metagenome (GOLD analysis project Ga0222647, IMG submission 179864) | Saline water microbial communities from Ace Lake, Antarctica - #333 | ecosystem: Environmental > Aquatic > Non-marine Saline and Alkaline > Saline | place: Antarctica: Ace Lake...
GTTTCAAAGGATAAACACGCTCGATTATTTGAGCCTTGGCGATTAGATGGGGATTTTAAAATGACGAAAAAGGGCTTGTACGAAGGGAAAATTTGTCAGGAATTTTTAAATGAAAATCCGCAAGATTCTATTACTCGACAAAAATCAAAGAAGTTTTCGACCTTGCCGAAAGATTATCAAAAAAAGAAAAAAATGGTTTTAGAAATTTTAAATCAAAGGATTCGATGATTTATTGTTTCATGGTTTCATTATTTCTACCGTCTTGATGTAGCTTAAAATTACCTTTTAGGTTATTAATAAAATACGTTAAAACGACAAAAATAATGAAACAATCGAACCATGAAACTATGAAAAAATCATGAAGTTTACTTTTCAATCAAATGTTCATCATCATCATTTCCTTCTAAATGCAGTGGTTTTATTTTTTTCATTATTGCAGCAATAATCAAAGCTGGAACGGCACCGACAATCAAGCCAAACAAATAACCTTGAAGAGATTGTGTAAGTGACGGTTGAGATGCTTCTTCGACCGCTTTTACGGCTTCATCTAATTCTGCCTCGCCCATTCCTGTAAATTCTGCTACTTTTTCAATCATTGCCATTGCTACCTCGATTTGCAAATCAACCAAATTTGGGTCGATAATCGTCATCAAAACATAGAGGAAAGTCATTCCTAAAAATGATGCGACAACGTAAACAATAAATGAGGATTGAAACGCATTTCGGAAAGTGATAAATCCATCGCTGGCCGCTTTATCGTCCGCCACAGATTTGTACATACAGAAAATATAAATCACCCAGCTAATCAGGGAGGCATTGCCAAAAATCATTTTGGGGTCAATAAAATATAATGATAAAGTTAGAATGATATATCCCAAACCCGCAATAATACCGTATTTTATTCCATTTTGCTCTAACATAATTTTAAGTTTTTTAAGTTTCGTTTTATAATAGTTTAAAGTTGAGGAATCCTTATCAAAGTCTTAAATAAAATCGACCAAAGACTTTAACTTTAATAGTAAACGGTTGATAATCCGCAACTCCAAACTAAAAATTGCCTACCTCAAATATGCTTTATTCGCTTGTAAAACATCTAAACTTCCTCCTTTTTGGCTAACAAAAGCGACAACTTCACAATTATCCACATTCCACTCAACAGGTATTCTAAATGTATAAGTAAAGGTAGGCGTTGAACCTGATTGGGTTTGACCAACTGCAATCGCATCGCCAGTATAATTCGTTAACATCGTTCTCAAAACGTGCTGGTGAACGTAATTTGACTCTATTCCTCCTTTTGTTAATTGGTAATCTGCAATATCATTTTCAAGAATCATCACCGAAATCCCTAACGAAGTCGTCACCGTTTCCGAAAAATCTAAATCAATACTTACGCTCAATTGACGGCTTGTCGCTTCATAATTTGGCGTAATATCCACTTCGACTTTTGGTGCTTGTAAAAGGTCTTGGATGATATAACCTGTCCATTTGGATAAACTGATGGGTAATTCGGTTTCGTTTGGATATAATGTGCGGTTTATTGTAGCCGCAGGATAAGCCTGAACGGGGCCCAAAAGATTAGCGTCTAAACTGGTGCCTTCAGGCGTTCTGAAATCGTATAAACTTGAATCATAAGGGTTTGAGAAAAAACCAGCATGGATAGAAACGGGAATGACATAATCGCCATAATCGTCATTATTAATTAATTCTTTGAGTTTTTTGCTGCCGTCGGGGCAGTTCACACACCGAATACCAGTGAACTCTTCTACCAAAACTCGACGACCCGTAGGTGTAATTTGAGAATCAATTGGTGCTACAATTTCTTCGCAGCCAAACGTTAGCATTGCAAAAAATGCAAAAAGCATAAGTATTTTTTTCATCGTTATAAGATTTTTAAGGGACAAGATTTTAAGTTTCTAAGTTTTAGGGTTTTAAGTTTTAAGGTATTATAATCACCCTTAATCCTTGAAATCTTAATACCTCAATCCTTAAAATCTTAACACCATTTTTTTTTAAAAACTTGAAGTTGCGGTAAAACGAACGCCACTAAATGCTGGTTCAAAACGGCAAACACCGCCAGTACAAACAACGCCTTCTACTTGCTTAACGTAAGCTAACGTAAATCTGTGCGGTCCTGTATTGTAACCGACGAAAAGCGTTGGATAATGTTTGATTTCATCCGTTTTTTTAGGAACGGTATTAATCATATCCGAAACTGAAAAAGACCAACCTGGCGAAATATTATATTCAAATAATAGAAAACCCCAAGAACCATAATCTTCGTCTGTTTGCATATATTGAGCTTCGATACGGAAGGAATGTTTGCGGGAAATTCGGTAAATAAATTCTGAAAAAGGAACAAACGTTTGTACCATCGGAACACCTGGCTTTTCTTCGTATATTTCTTGATTATACTGCTGGATTTGTAGTCCCGAAATAGATTTCCACTTACTTTTTTTACCTTTAAATGCTGCTTCAAAATAACCTTCCCGATACAATAACCTACCGCCCAAATCTGTGATATTACTTAATGTTAAGGTATAACTTTGTTTTCTTGAAGGTGCGTAAGATATATCTAACAATGCCGCTTGTTCGCCCAAAAACTGGGTTGCTGCGTTGTAACGAGCCGTTAAACGATACGTATTGGCTCGAGCCATCGGCGGAATAAATGTAATCAATCCACGGTTCAATGTTTCGTTTGGCGTCGTTCGCAATTCAAAATAATCCGTTCGTTTTCCTTGAAGTGTAATTCCCAAACCTCTGGTAGAATAGCCCAAACTGCTATAAAGCACGGACCCAGGTTTATTCACATAACCAATGCTACTTTCCGCATTAGCAATCGCTTCAGCCGTTTTGTAACTCGCCTCCACGTACCACGAGAATTTTTTGTATTGTAATGTATTATAAAAAGTAGCGGCTAATGTATTATAACTCGGCGTAAAACGCTCGTCAGGAACGCCCGCACCGATATTTGCGCGAATAAGTTGCATCGTTTGCTCGTCCAATGTTCGATTCATAATTCCGATACCGGGTGCTAAAGTCAATTCCGAAGTGTCAGAATATTTCCAAAAACCTTCAATACTTGCTCCGTTAATGACCGATTTATACGTGTCGGGATATTTTCCGTCAGAGTCTAAAGACCCTTTTTGTTGTCCAGTGAGGGCTTTTATTCGCCAATTATCACTCAAATCATAAATTAATCTTGCACCAAGCAATGAATTATCAATAGCTAAAGCCCGCTCTTCAAAAGCACGAAAAATCGTCCCCATTCCGATTTGGTCATAAATATGCCCAACCGTAATATCCAAGTTGTTAAATTTCTTACGAGCGTAAGCATTACCAATACCTACAAAAGAACGAGAGTTTACAGGATTCGGCAAATTAGAATTTTTGTACAAGTCAAAACGAACACCGATGTCAAATCCTGCGCGATTATAATACAAATTCATCCAAGTTTCCGAACCCACAAATTGATAATCATATTGCGGTGTATTCGATGCTCCGATGGTCGAATCTCGTATAAAAAAATTCGTATTATTCTGAAAATTACCTGACAAATAACTGGTTTCTTCCTCTTGTGCAGACAAAATAATACTCGTAAAAAGTAATAAAAAAAGTAAATAGTGCTTCATGGTGAATGTTTCGTATTGATAGGTAATAAAGAATGAGGTGTATTGGTATTTTGGTTTTCGAGAAGAAATACCCGCCTTACCTTAAAACCACTTTCTAACTTTATACCCAAAAAATATTATCAAAATCTTAAAAAAGTGTGGTGAAATTAAAACTATTCAAAGTTATAATAGAAGATTACCATTATTTTTTACCGATTTAACAATTTAATTCCTGAAAGCCATTCGATTATGTTTGGAAATCGTGAGAAATTAAAAGGCTCTTTGATTATTTTTGCAAAGCTTAGATAAGTTGAGATTTTTGTAACGGCAAACGTACCAAAATCAAAATATCATTTTGGTACGTTTGCCCTTGAACTTAAAAACTAATGGCGATGGAATGCCATAAAATACTGTAATCCTAATAATTCATAGTTGATAATACATCGTTCGTATTTTATAATTTCTATTTTTGCAGCATTATGAAACAAAGCAATAAGATATTAAAAAGGTTGGGAATGGTGGCGGTATTGCTGAGTTTAACTTGGAGCTGTAATCGAGCCGAGTATGAATGTAGCGATTGCGTGGTGCAATATGTGGCTTCTGACCCGAAACAGCTCACGCCTTTCAATGCTACGGACGGAACGGCGAATATTATTTTTCAACATATTTTTCAGACACTTTTCAGTTTTGATTATCAGACCAATGAACTGGTACCTGTTTTAGCGAAAGCGAAACCGTTTATTAAAACGATTGAAAATAAAAAAATCGAAGCGACTTTTGAGATTCGAGAAGGAGCAGTTTGGGATGACGGTTCGCCGATTACGGGCGACGATGTGGCGTTTTCTTTGAAGGTCGTAAAATGTCCGTTTATTGAAAATCAGCAATTAAAATCGGATTTTAAAATTATCGAAAAAGTCATTGTTAATAAGGAAAATCCAAGACAATTCGTTTTGATTTATTCACAACGAACCATGCTTTTGGAAAATATTTTGACAGATTTATTGATTTTACCAAAACAGGTTTATGATGCGAAAGGACTTTTGGATGATTATGATGTGTATGAATTAACGTATAAAGCGGTCGAGGAGTTACAAGATATAAATTTGCGAGAGTTTGGAGAATATTTTAATAATCCGAGATTTCAAAAAGAGGCGATTAATGGTTCAGGCGCTTATCGCTTAACGTCTTGGAACGATAATGAACGAATTATTCTTGGTTTGAAAGATAACTGGTGGGGAGCGATTTATCGCAATGAAAACCACTGGTTTGAGGCAAATCCTAAGGAGTTGGTTTTTGAGATTTATGACGATACTTATGCTGGTTATAAAGCTTTAAAACGTGGTGCAGTACACGTTATGAATGATATGCCAGTGAAAAATTTCACGACTGATTGGTATCCAAAAAATAGTGACTATCAAGCGGATTATCACATTTTCACCGCTCCGACTTTTGCTTACGATTATATCGGTATTAATACACATTCGCCGAAATTATCGGATACTTTGGTACGTCAAGCCTTGGCGTATTTAATGGATATTGATATGTTAATTAACGAGGCTTGTTATGGTTTTGCAGATAAAGTGACGAGTTTTACGCATCCTTCGTTGACGCATTTAGCGAATCCGAACATTAAACCTTACGAATTTAATATCGCTTTGGCGGATTCTTTATTGGCGAAAGCCGGATGGTTAGATTTGGATTCAAATGGCGTCAGGGAAAAAGTTTTTGCGACGGATTCTTTGGAAGAAATCGTTGAATTGAATTTGATTATGAATTATAACACTGGAAATGACCGTCGAAAAATCGCTTGTGAATTATTGCAAGAAGCGGCAGCGAAAGTCGGTGTAAAAATTATCATCGAGCCGTTGGAATTAGTGAATTTATTGGATAATTTGAAACAGCATACTTTTGAATTGTATGTTGGCGGTTGGGTCGCTTCGCCAAAATTGGCTGACCCGAAAAATATTTGGCATTCTGAATCGACTAATGGCGGCTCAAATTATGTTTATTTCGGGAACGAAAAAAGCGATAAAATCGTGGAAGCGATTCGAAAAGAGATGAATCCAAAGAAGCAAGCCGCTTTGTACAAAGAATTACATTGGATAATTCACAAGGAAATTCCATACATTTTTCTAATTTCACAACAACAGAGAATTGCGGTTGATAAACGATTCAAAAATGTTTATAGCAGCGGAATGAGTCCTGGTTATTGGGCAGCAGGATTTGTGAAGTAGTGAAATTACTTAGAAGTATTCCACGGTTAAGTCAAACATTTTGAAAGCTGGAATATATTTCTGCTTTTGAATAATTGCAATAGCTATTTTGACCCTATCGAGGTTTCCCTGAGAAATCGGGCTAAACCGAGACAGGCGAATTTTTACGAATTTTTTAGTATTAAAAACCAACCAATAAATCCCAAATAATTGGGGCAGACTAACAAATAAACCAGTAAACCAATATGCTATTTCGATATATCTTAAAACGGATATTGATTTTTATCCCGACGTTAGTTATCATATCGTTGGTGATTTTTTTATTGGATAAATATATACCTGGCGATCCTGTGCTTCGAGGATTGCAGAGCGAAGATTTGATTACGGAAAAGATTTATTTGGAGCGTTGGGAATCATTTAATCTCAATTATCCGACCTTTTATTTTTCGTTTACCTCCAAAGCCTATCCTGATTCGTTGCACCTTATTCCGCACAAGGAAAAGCGCACAACTTTGGAAACCTTAATACGTCAAAGTGGGAATTGGGAACGAACACAGCAGTATTTTCAAGTGATTCAACTGATGGAAAAAGCGGTGGATGCAGCAGAAAGCGACAGCACAAATGCGGATAAATTAATCCGATTGCGAGTAAATCTCAATAATCTCTACGACGAAACGAAACCAGATAAAATAGAGCGAAAGTTGAGAAAATTAAACGTTATTTTTTCAACTACGCTTTCGCTAAATGCCCTAAAAACGCCTTTTGACAATCTACAAAACGCATATCAAAATCTTCAAAACGATAAGACGCTTTGGAAAAATTACGTTCCTACCATTCAATGGCATGGACTTGAAAATCAATACCATATTTGGATTTTGGGCAACAAACCTTGGTGGAATCGCACGAAAAATATTTTTGCTATTTCGGATAAAATCGCTTCTACTTCCATTGATAAAAATACGATTGAAATTGAGGAAAATGGATATTACAAATTTCAACCGAAGTTTGATTTAATTGAAAATAATGGTCGATTGAGGACTGCGGATTTATCAAATAAAGTCCTTTTTGAAGTGTCGATAGACGGTAAATCGAGCAGTTATAAAACTAAGGATTTAGAGAATGCAGAAGCAATTTTTTATGCAAAAAAGGGTGACCAAATTCTGATTGAAATTGGCTTAAAGCCGCTAACCAAAAGTTATCAATTAACCTATAATTATTCGCTTGCCGCAACGCAATTGTTACATTACAATCCGAATAAACAATCAAAAGGTTTTTTGCGAGGCGATTTTGGTAAAAATTTCCAATTAAAACCAGTCAGTCAAATCATCAAAACAGGGATTTTTTGGACGATTTTGATTAGTACCTTGTCCATCATTTTGACGTATTTGATTTCGATCCCGTTAGGTGTTTATTCGGCAAGAAAAAAAGGAACTCGTGTGGATAATATCCTTTCGACGTTTCTATTTATGTTGTATTCCTTACCAAATTTTTGGGTCGCAACCTTACTGATTTTATTTTTAGGTGGCTATTTAGGCTGGTTTCCAATCTTTGGTTTAGGCGATATTCCAGAAGGTGCTTCGATAATGGAAACGGCTTCGATTCGAGCGTATCACTTGATTTTACCGCTATTTTGTTGGACGTACCCAAGTTTGGCGTTTTTATCCAGACAGATGCGGGGCGGTATGTTGAACACTTTAGGACAAGATTTTATTCGCACCGCACGGGCAAAAGGTTTGGAAGAAAAAACGGTTATTTGGAAACATGGTTTTAGAAATTCCTTGTTACCGATTATCACGCTTTTTGCCAATGTTTTTCCAAGAATGGTGTCGGGTTCTATCGCTGTTGAGGTAATTTTTGGGATTCCTGGCATGGGCAAAATTTTGTTAGATGCCATTAATAACAATGATTTTCCAGTCGTTTTTGCAATCGTCATGCTCACCGCTTTATTAACGATGGTGGGTTATTTGATTGCGGATATTTTATATTCGATTGTTGATCCGAGAATTAAATATAAGTAAAACTGAACCCATCCTAAACACTCGGCGGTATTAAAGTTGAGTGCGGTTATTAGGCTTCCCTTGATTTTTAAGGGAGGGGTCGGGAATGGGTTCGCACAGTAATAAAACAATGAAACAATCAAATAAATATTGGGCAAATGTGCGGAAGCAATATGCGAAAAATAAACGAGCGTTGTTTGCGGCGTATATCGTATTATTTTTGAGTTTTATTGCCGTTTTTGCTGATTTTTTAGCGAATAACAAACCGATTTTGATGAAGTATCAAGATAATTGGTATTCGCCAGTTTTGAAAGAATATACGGTCAGTTTGGGTATTGGCAAATGGTCGCCAGAGTTGGTGAGGACAGATTTTAAAACATTGAAAATGGATTTTGCGATTTGGTCGCCCATTCGTTACTTACCCACAAATCCAAATTATAATTCGATTTATGTTCGACCTTTTAGTGAAAACGCAGGCATCGGCAGACATTGGTTAGGAACGGATAAACTCGGTAGAGATGTTGCGGCAGGAATGGTTCACGGGACTCGAATTGCATTTTCGGTCGGTGTGGTGGCGATGGGAATTTCATTTTTTATTGGCGTATTTTTAGGGACGATTGCCGGTTATTTTGGTGACGACCGCTTGAAGATTTCCCGTATTCGATTGCTACTCAATTTATTATTTTTGCCGCTGGCATTTTTTTATGCGTTCATGGTTCGTTCCGATGTTTTGGGTGATTCATTTGCCGTTTCGCTGTTCACATTTATTTTTCAATTTTTATTGAGTTTACTCTTTTTTATAGGCATTTTATTAATTCCCAACCTTTTGACGATTCCATTAAAACGCATCAGATTTTTAGGAAAAAAAATCAGTTTGCCGTTAGATATTATCTTGACACGGTTTATCGAAGTCGTGGTTTCTGTACCAGTTTTAGTGTTAATTTTGGTCGTTATTGCCATCGCAAAACCGTCAATTTATAACGTAATGATTATCATTGGTTTGTTCGGTTGGCCTGGGATTGCAAGGTTTGTTCGAGCAGAATTAATGAAAATCAGGCGGTTAGAATATATCGAAGCCGCAGACGCTTTGGGATTTTCGCACTTCCGCACAATGTTCAAACATGCTGTGCCAAATGCCCTTTCACCCGTTTTTATTTCAGTCGCTTTTGGTGTTGCAGCCGCTATTTTGATTGAAGCATTTTTGTCCTTTTTAGGAATTGGCGTTCCTTCGGATATGATTACTTGGGGAAAATTATTGAACCTCAGCCGTGGCAACAGTTCGGCTTGGTGGTTAGCCGTTTTTCCAGGTTTTGCTATCTTCATAACGGTCACCGTTTTTAACTTAATCGGCGAAGGTTTGACCGATGCTTTAGACCCCAAATTAAGGAAATGATTTGAGTTGAATTTTGCGTACCTTTTTTAGGCTATCCTTATAACGTTGGAAATATTATTATTACCCAAAGGTGGCAGGAACGCAAATTTTTACATTCGACGGGCGACTGAAAGTCGCCCGTCGAATACGCAAATCGAACCTAAAAGGATGACTTTTCAACGGGTTTTTAACTTCCCGACCTCGAATTATTAGTATGATAAAGTTACTTTTTAGATATAAAATATTGGGGTACGTTTGACCTCGATAAGCGTTCGTATCGCTAACGTCCGTTAACTTAAATATCATCTAAAATCGCATCATCAAAATCATCAAATCCACTCACTTTTTTCTCCCATTGACGTTTTAAAATAAAGTAAAATCCTGTACAAGATAAACCGCCACCAATAAGCGCTAAAAGGATTTCGGGAACTTGATTAATATTGTCAAAATCAATATTCATCCCCAAAAGGACAAAGGTAATAAGTAGCAAAGCACCTAAAACGGCTGAACCGACATAGTAAGATAATACGCCCAAAATCGCCCAAAGCCATCGTTTTTTATCGTGTTCTTCTGCGAGTGTGTAAAAGGCTTTCCCGATGAAATATATAAATAATATCCCTAACATAAGTATATTTTTTTTAATAAAACGGACGTAATTAACAATCTAAAAATAAAAATTTTTATTTAAAAAATAATGCTTTTGTGAAAAAATAGAGTAATTATCCTCCGTATTGTAAAATTTCAAACTATAACAAAAAGTCATTTTATTCACATTACTAAAAAATATATCCTATTTTTTTTAAGATTAAAAAATACGTTTTTTCAATCTGTTGAATATTTAAGTCTTTCTAAAGAAAATGTCTATTTTGTATGTTTAAAGATATTAAAGTCCACTGAACTAATTTCAACCAAATTTTATTCTTTTATTATTATATATTCATTTTTATATATCGTTCAAGAAATGATAATACAATTGTTGTTTCAACAATTGTATTATACTAATGCTAAGAACACACAACTAAATATGATTTAATATTGAAATAAATGAAAAATCATTATAGATTTGTCCCAATGAAATTAATGACGACACATATTATCAATTATTCATATAACTTCAACTGCTCAGTTGAGGCACCTCGTCGTCGCCGCACTCCTCGCCTTAGGGCGACTTATCTACATATCATCCGTTAGGATAGTTTTCAGGCTATCGTTTTTTCAAAAAACACAACTACATTATTAATGTAGCTTGTACTTTTTTCTAATTATTTTTTGATGGAAACTTAATATTTAACATTGACAATTGTGAATTATCAATTGTCAATGGTTCACTCCAATAATTTAATTCAAAGCATGAAATTTAAAATCATCATCGGTCAAGCAAAACATCAAGTTTATGCAGAAGCGATTTGCAAATTAATCGAGGAATCTGCAAAGGTTCGAGGTACTGGAATTGCGAAACGACAACCCGAATATATCAATAAACGATTGCGAAACGGCAACGCTGTCATTGCCTTACAAGGCGAACATTTAGCAGGATTTTGCTATATCGAAAAATGGGAACACGGCAAATATGTCGCAAATTCTGGTTTAATTGTCAATCCCGAATTTCGTGGAAATGGCTTAGCGAGAGCGATAAAAGAAAAAGCCGTCAAACTGGCTCAAAAGAAATATCCAAAAGCAAAGGTTTTTGGGATTACAACCAGTGCTGCAGTTCTAAAAATCAACTCTGAACTCGGTTATCGACCAGTTGCGTTTTCCGAATTAACGCAAGACGAAACTTTTTGGAAAGGCTGTCAAAGCTGCCCAAATTACGATATTCTACAACGCAATGAGCGAAAATTATGCTTGTGTACGGGTATGTTAGCACCTTCGGGAAATGAGTTGAAAATGAAAATGGACTTATCGGAAATGATTTTGGCAGAAAAATAATCTTGAAAAGTTGATTATGAATAACTATCCCGAAGATTCGAGATAGAAAAACCAACAAACAATGAATAATAAAGTAGTTTTAGCATATAGCGGTGGCTTAGATACGTCTTTTTGTGTAAAATATTTGACGCAAGAAAAGGGTTTGGAAGTTCATGCCGTCCTCATTAATACTGGCGGATTTTCGGAAACAGAATTGAAAACCATTGAAGAAAAAGCCTACAAATTAGGAGCGAAAAATTTTGAAGCAATTGATGTGACGCATAAATATTATGACGAATGTTTGAAATATTTGATTTATGGAAATGTGTTGCGTAGCAATACGTATCCGCTTTCGGTGAGTGCCGAGCGAATGTTTCAAGCATTGGAAGTGACAAATTATGCGAATAAAGTTGGTGCAACAAAAGTAGCACACGGCAGTACGGGTGCAGGGAATGACCAAATTCGGTTCGATTTGACGTTTCAAGTGTTGGGAAATAATTTAGAAATTATCACCCCGATTCGGGATTTACAGCTTTCCCGTCAAGCGGAAATCGATTATCTGCAACAAAATGGCGTGGATTGGAGCTGGGAAAAAGCGAAATATTCGATTAATCAAGGACTTTGGGGAACGTCTGTCGGCGGCGTTGAAACGTTGACTTCCGATAAGGCTTTGCCAGAATCCGCTTATCCGTCGCAATTGGAAAAAACAGAACCGACGGAAATTACGCTACATTTTGAAAAAGGCGAATTGAAAGGTATTAATAACGAAACTTTTGGACACACCGTTCAGGCGATTCAAGCCCTTCAAGCCCTCGCTGCGCCTTACGCAATCGGTCGAGATATTCACGTTGGCGATACGATTATTGGCATCAAAGGTCGGGTCGGTTTTGAAGCCGCAGCACCGATGATTATTATAAAAGCACATCATTTATTAGAAAAACATACGCTGACCAAATGGCAACAACATTGGAAAGAACAATTGGCGAATTGGTACGGAATGATGCTGCACGAAGGTCAATTTTTAGAACCTGTCGCTCGAAATATGGAAACGTTCATGGAAGATACGCAGCAACACGTTACGGGTCAAGTTCATTTGGTTCTACTACCGTATCGCTTTGAATTACAAGGGATTACGTCTGATAACGATTTGATGAAATCGTCTTTTGGCGTATATGGCGAAATGAATAAAGGTTGGTCGGCAGACGATGCAAAAGGCTTTATTAAGATTTTGGCAAATTCGCAGCAGATTTATTATTCGGTGCATGGGGATAAACCACAAAAAACATGAATTACAAAATAGGCATTATTGGCGGCGGTGGTTACACGGCAGGTGAACTGTTGCGGTTACTCATTCGTCACCCACAAGTGACGATTGATTTTGTGTTGAGTAATAGTCAAAATGGCAAACAAATTAGTAGCGTTCACGAGGATTTGGTGGGTGATATTGATTTGGCGTTTACCGATAAAATGAATTTAGACGTTGATGTGATTTTTATTTGTTCGGGACACGGTTTTTCCAAAAAATTTTTGTCTGAAAATGAAATTCCGGAGAACATTGCGATTATTGATTTAAGCACCGACTTTCGATTGAAAAAAGTAGGAAATTCGTTTGTTTATGCCCTGCCAGAATTGCAAAAAGCAGCGATAAGAGCGTCAAATCGAATTGCCAACCCTGGTTGTTTTGCGACTGCAATTCAGTTGGCTTTACTGCCTTTGGCGGCAAATCAGGTTTTGAAAAACGATATTCATGTCAATGCTTTAACTGGTTCTACTGGTGCTGGGCAGCAACCTACGGAAACGGGTCATTTTAGTTGGCGATTGAATAATATTTCGATTTATAAACCTTTTTCGCACCAACATTTGGCAGAAATAACACAAAGTTTGATACAATTACAACCAGATTTTAAACACGAAATTAACTTTTTGCCAGTCCGTGGAAACTTCGCAAGAGGGATTTATGCCAGTGTTTATACCAAATTTGAAGGTACGATTGAAACGGCCTATGAATGGTATGAAAATTTTTATAAAGATTCGGCTTTTACAGTTATTACTAAAGAAAATCCAAATTTGAAACAAGTCGTTAATACGAATAAATGTGTTTTACATTTATTAAAACACGGTGATAAGTTATTGATAATCAGCATGATTGATAATTTATTAAAAGGTGCTTCTGGGCAGGCGGTTCAGAATATGAACTTGGTTTTGGGGTTGCCAGAGAAAATGGGTTTGGGTTTGAAAGCGGTTTATTTTTAATAATTTGAACTACAAAGACACGAATAAAATAAAGTCAATTTTACAAAGAAATATTTATTAAAAATCACTTTGTGAAACTCTTTGTGTTTTACATTTATTAGAATACGGTGATAAGTTATTGATAATCAGCATGATTGATAATTTATTAAAAGGTGCTTCTGGGCAGGCGGTTCAGAATATGAACTTGGTTTTGGGATTGCCAGAGAAAATGGGTTTGGGTTTGAAAGCGGTTTATTTTTAATAATTTGAACCACAAAGACACGAATAAAATAAAGTCAATTTTACAAAGAAATATTTATTAAAAATCACTTTGTGAAACCCTTTGTATTCTTTGTGCCTTTGTGGTTATCCTTTTTTATATGAAATTATTCGACGTTTATCCCGTCTTTGACATCGAACCCGTAAAGGGTGACGGTTGCTATATTTACGACAAATCGGGAACAAAATATTTAGATTTTTATGGCGGTCATGCCGTAATTTCAATCGGTCATTCGCATCCGCATTATGTGGAAATGGTGAGTACGCAGTTGGCGAATTTGGGATTTTATTCTAATTCGGTAGAAAACAGTTTGCAAGTCGAACTGGCGGAAAAGTTGGGTGCGTTGTCAGGTTTGGAGGATTATCAATTGTTTTTGTGTAATTCTGGGGCAGAAGCGAATGAAAATGCTTTGAAAATGGCATCTTTTGCGACTGGGAAAACCAAAATTATCGCCTTTGAAAATGCTTTTCATGGTCGAACTTCTTCGGCTGTAAATATTACGCACAATCTAAAAATACAAGCTCCAATTAACCAAACTTTTGAACGAGAATGGTTGCCTTTAAACGAGATTGAACCTGTAAAATTAGCTTTGGAAAAAGGCGACATTGCGGCAGTAATTATTGAAGGCATTCAAGGAATTGGCGGAATTTATATTCCTACAAAAACATTTTTGGAAGCGGTCGCTGAATTGTGTAAAACGTATGACGTGCCGTTGATTTTAGATGAAATCCAATCGGGAAGTGGGCGAAGTGGAAAATATTTTGCCTTTCAATATGCTGATATTCAACCGGATATAATTTCTATTGCGAAAGGAATTGGTAACGGTTTTCCAATTGGTGGAATTTTATTATCACCGAAATATAAAGCAAGTTACGGACTTTTGGGGACGACTTTCGGCGGCAATCACTTGGCTTGTGCGGCTGCAATTTCGGTTTTGGACGTGATTAAAAATGAAAATTTAATTGAAAATGCCAATAAAATCGGTGATTATTTACAAGCCAAATTAAAACAAATTCCTACCGTAAAAGCGGTTCGTGGAAAGGGTTTGATGATAGGAATTGACTTTGATTTTCCTGTCGGAAAGCTGCGGACAAAGCTGGTTAAAGAACATCAATTGTTCACTGGTTCGGCTGGTAATCCAAATACTGTTCGCCTGTTGCCGCCTTTGAATGTGACGATGGCAGATGCGGATTTATTTTTGGAAAAATTAATTTTAGCATTAGAAAATTAGGATTTTTAATTAACGAACTAAATCAAAACCCCAAATATAAACCGTCATACGACCTGCGTCGGTATGACGGTTTACATTGATTCTTTACATTACGGATAAAACCAAAATATACATGAATTTCATTACACAAAACGACATTATAAACATTCAAACCTTAGTGCAAGAAGCACTTGAATTAAAAACTAATCCTTTAAAGTTTCAACATTTAGGAAAAGGCAAAACATTAGGTTTATTATTTTTTAATAGTAGTTTGCGAACTCGAATTAGTACACGAAAGGCCGCTCAAAATTTGGGTTTGGAAAGTATCGTTTTAAATACGAATGACGGTTGGCAATTGGAGTTTGAAGATGGTGCGGTGATGAATGCGGATAAGGCGGAACACGTCAAGGAAGCGGCTGCGGTGATGAGTCAATATTTTGATATTTTGGGGATTCGGGCGTTTCCAGGATTGGAAAATAGGGTAGAGGATTACAGCGAAAAATTGATAAATGCTTTTTTGAAAAATGCGTCTGTGCCAATTTTAAATTTGGAAAGTAGCACACAACATCCGTTGC
>Ga0222647_1000560_pt1 | contig 15258 bp, 10 predicted proteins | sample AntAcemetagen333_FD_179864 | JGI IMG/M metagenome (GOLD analysis project Ga0222647, IMG submission 179864) | Saline water microbial communities from Ace Lake, Antarctica - #333 | ecosystem: Environmental > Aquatic > Non-marine Saline and Alkaline > Saline | place: Antarctica: Ace Lake...
ATTCGCAGCAGCGATTTTTTCATCACCATATTTTCTAACATAATCATCATTATACCAAGATTCCCGATTGGTAATTCCCCAGAAAGTCGTGGCTTGAAAAAACGGAATTTTATGTTCTTTCACATACGGCAAGCGAGTTTCAGGATTACTTTCCGACAAAATCGGATCTTCCCGCTGCAAATTATGGCAAGACGTACAAACGTAATGTTTGCTCACTTTAGTCGTCATTCGCCCTTTTGAATCGGTCGTATAACCGACTTTTACGATTTCTTCCCCTTTCTTAATCGCCTCTGCTGTCGGCTTGATATAATGTTTTTGAGGTGAATCTCCCAAGTCCAAAAGCACTTGCGTAACCGTAGAATTTTCGTCCCAATTTTCCGCACTTTCATCCTTATGTTGGAAAGCAGAAACTCCAATAAATACCAATATCAAAAGTGATAATATGACAATAATATTTTTCATGTTTTTAATTTTGTGAGGATTGTGGAAATTACAGGATATAGGAATCGGACGATTTAAAGGCGTCCGACCCCTTTCGTTATCCTTTTAATTTGCTTTTATTTCCTATGCAAATACCCTTAACTGCGTTCCGCTCAAAGTCGTATTATACACTGAAATTCCTTTTTCACCATTATTATTTAAACCATTTCCATTCAAATCAAATTTTGCTCCGTGTGCAGTACAATAATATTCATTGTTTCTAAAAGTGACCTGTGCCTGCCCTGCGTGACTGCAAACTTGGGTAGCTGCGTAATAATTTCCATCATCTGCCTTTACGACGACGACTCGACTTTGGACAACATAACCACCTGCGTTTACCAATACCGCATTTTCGGAGGCAGTCAAATCCAAGATAAAATCAACACCATTTTGTACCTCTTTTGTACAACTTCCCAAGCAGCTTGCCGTCAAAACAAAGGCTGCTCCAATACCAATTTTTACTAAAAATTCTTTGCGTGTCATGTTTTTGTTTTTGTAATTTTTACTAAAAAATAAATACAAAAGTAATACGTGAAGTAGTTTGAAAAACGTAGGTAGGCGATTAAAAATAATTGAAAATAATTGATTCAGAAGTTAACAAACCTATGGGATTTTAAAAACTCCATAGGTTTGTATCGTTAATTTGTATCGTTTAAGTACTTTAGACCGTCAGCTAAAAAAGTAATAATCATTTTTTAGAGTTTGGTAAGTCAACAGGTGACTTGAAGTCACCTGCTGACTACGGCTATTTTTCATTTTCGCAAAGACCCGACAGGTTTTTTAAACCGTCAGCTAAAAAAGTAATAATCATTTTTTAGAGTTTGGTAAGTCAACAGGTGACTTGAAGTCACCTGTTGACTACGGCTATTTTTCATTTTCGCAAAGACCCGACAGGTTTTTTAAACCTTTTGGGTCTGACTATCAACGATTTACAAATATTAAAATATCGGCAAACTAATTCTGTCCAGTAGTAAAAAGAGCAAGTTTTAATCTTTGTTTAATTCTGTCCAGATACTTATATATTAAAATTCATACTTCACACCTACCCTACCGCCATATTGTTCAACCGTTCTAAGTCCAAAAATTTGTTGGCGATAACTCTTAATATAACTCAATTCCGTATTCAATAACCAATGCTCTGACAATCGAATATCAAACCCCAACTTACCTTGCCACAAACCGAAATCAAACTGCTGAACAGTTCCTTTCTCTTTCAGTTCATACTCATACGCCGGATTATTATATTCCTTAAAATAATGCTCTAAATTGTACTTGTCGTAATAACGACCAACGACACCAAAGCCCAAATAAGGATTAAATTTCGCCCCAGGTCGCAATAAAATTTCCGCCATAATCGGTACATCAAAACCGTGAACTTGACCTTCTAATTTGGTCAATTTATCTTGCGGATAATTTGGTTCTAACATCGGAAAACCAACTAAAATATTACTATAAACACCATCTGCAACCGTTTCCATATTTTCAAAATGAATGTTTTGTGTCCACCATTCTGTGCCAATTTGTAACCGTAACCGATTGTAAAACAAGGCATTACCACTTACGCCAATATTCATCATTGTTATTGGTTGTATGCCGTTTGCAGTTGTAATATTCGTCAGTTGAAAACCAGTTCCGATTTGGTAAACAGAAAGTTTTGAGGCTTGTGCCGCCAAAATAACTTTCGTTCCAAAACTCGTTTTCAAATGTCCAGTATAAGTCGAATCCTGCCTTGTCCACCATTTCGCATCAGCGGAATTAGCATTATCTAATGCAAGATTTAAGCGGTTTAATTCATCAATTGATTGCTCAATTGTTGCATTAGCCTGTCCCAATAAATCGGGATTTGATTGCTCAATTGTTGCATTCGCATCAATATTCGGCGGTTCGCTATTTGCAATACCGTCGTTATTTGAATTTGTTCCGAGGACTCGAGATGAATTTTCATTCGAGTTCCCATTAAAATTCTCAACGTCCGGAATTATCGCAGAAACATCATTTCGATTACTATTATTAGAAGCATTCGTTAAACCATTTGCATTTTCATTTTGATTTTCATTTGTATTTTCATTTTCATTGGCGAAAGCCGAATTTTCCTGACAAGAAACAATTTCACCTTTTAAATTTTCAACCGTTTCGGACAATGCTTTTACATTAGAACGAGTCGTCAAGAATTGTTTAGCAAAAAAGACATTGCTTATCAAAAGCAATAAAATCACAGCGGCAGCCACAGCGTTTCGTTTCACCCAAACGATAGGCACAACGCCCCTGGGTGACACGACTTCCTCTGCGCCCATATTCTTATGAAAACGCTCCCAAGAAGACTCTTTAAATTCAAAGTCATTCTCGTTTATCTCGTTTAATTTATCTTGAAACAGTTTGTCGAAATTATCCATTTGCCCTCCTTTGATTAAATTTTTGAGTGTCCAATATCATTTTTTGCAATTTGTGACGAGCAGTTGCGAAAGTCGCCCGTGAAGTCGCTTCCGTGATGCCCAATTGTTCGGCTACTTCCTTGTGTTTGTAACCCTCAACCACATAAAGGTTGAATACCATTCTGTAAGACGGTGCTAATTCCTGCACCAGTTTCAGGATTTCCTGTGCAGACATATTTGAAATCGTGTCGGTTTCCACCGAAACTCCCTGAGCGTGAGTGATGCCCAAAGTATATTTATATTTCTGATATTTTCGGTGATAATCAATTGCGGTATTAATTAAAATACGGCGAAACCAAGCCTTAAACGATAGGTTCGGCGCATACGAATCAAGGTTTTTGAACACCTTCATATACGTATCATTGACAATCTCTTCGGCTTCCGCCTCATTCTCTGCGTAACGAATGGCGATAGACATTCCATAAGCGTAAAACTGCTTGTAAATCTCCCTTTGTGCAACCGTTTTACCCTTTCGGGCGGCTACAATCCATTCTTGCAAATCCTGTTTTTCGTGTGGTTTTGGCATAAATTCGTTTTTGCATTAGTATTGTCCTTACGGAAATATTTTAGAAAACGTAGGTTGTAATTTTTTCAAGTACGTCTCATTTTTTTCATTAATACCCTAACCTTCCGTAAAGAACCTCCTATTAATATTAAAATTTCGCTACGAAAAGCTAAAATTATATAATTAATCAAAACGCCGTCGTCTCAAAACATCTTTGAGCCTACAAACCTTTATATCTTTGTAACTAATAAACCTTAAAAATATGATAAAAGCGACCATTACAAAAAACGATAAAACGTACACCGCTGACTTGATGCAGCCTTTGGATATTTCGATTCCGCTTCGAGAAGGTTTCGAGAATGTCAATTGCTTTTATGCACCGCCAGTTCAGATTGAGCCGGTTATATTTGGCGATTTTGTGGGTTCTACCCAGAAAGGCGGTAGTTTGAATTTCAAAAATGTCCGCTTGAATCCGCACGGAAACGGGACGCATACCGAATGTGTCGGACACATCGCAAAAGAAGTGTACAATTTGCCCGATTATTTAAAAACTTTTCATTTTTTTAGTAAATTAGTCACCATAATTCCGATAGCCGAAGAAGGCGACAGAATTATTTATAAACATCAGATTGAAGAAATTTTGTCACCAAACGAAACCGATGCGTTAATCATTCGTACTTTCCCAAATGACGATTTGAAAATGCAGATGAATCATTCGGGTGCGAACCCAACTTATATTCATCACGAAGCAATGGCGTACATCGTGGAATGTGGCGTTGAACATTTATTGGTGGATTTGCCTTCGGTCGATAGAGAAGAAGACGGCGGCAAACTGTTGTCACATAAGGCTTTTTGGAAATTTCCAGACGACATTCGAAAAAAATCTACCATAACCGAATTAATTTATGCACCAAATTTAATCAAAGACGGCTTTTTTTTGTTAAACATTCAGATTACCGCTTTGGAACTGGATGCAAGTCCGAGCAAACCGATTTTATATCGACTAATGGAGGAGGAAATATGAATATGGAAATGATAAATAACAATTAATAATCAAAAATTAATAATTAGAAAAAGGGTGTTACATCGCAAAACAACATATCAGTCCGTCGTTTTTCAAGATTTTGAAAGTCTTGGTAGAACCAACTATCACGAAATTATAAGATTTTGTGAGCGGAATCGTGACGCAATGGAAACATTGAATTTCCAAGAATATTTCATCATGGAATTGGCTTATTGCAATTCCTTATTTCAAATGGAAAATTATGAGAAACACCTTGAGGTAGCCAACAAAATAATTGAATTATCCATTTTTAATAATGTGCATTTGTTTCAAGGCGAAGATATTTATCAAAAAACGCTTTTCCAAAAAGCACAAGCATACAAAACCTTAAATCATTTGCCCGAAGCGATTCACATTACCAAAGAATTGCTCAAAATGAATGTCAATTCTAAAGAATACCAATCTTTCTTAAAATTTTGTTATATAAAAAGTAATACACTTTTTTTAGAAAATTTGCGAGGTTATGGCGTTTTGATTTGCTTTGTGGCAGCAAGTATTTTGGTTTTAAATATTCTAATCATCGAACCTTTTTATCCACAAAAGGTACTTTTATTCCATATTTTATCCATTATTGGTTTAATTGTCGGTGCGATTTTATTGGTCGGCGGTTTAACCGTTCATCATTGGCAGGCAAAAAGTAAGTTCAAAGAGTTTATTAAAGAGATTGAGAAATAGTGGGCAGTTTGTAGTATCGTGTTGATATGATTGAAGTATTTTTTTATAAAAAAAACGTCGTTCCAAATAATTCGGAACGACGTTTTTTAATTCTAATTTAGATTTTACTAATTCCTAATTTTTAATTTTTATTTTCTCCCGTTTTCGTTTCAGAATCATCTGTGGTTTCTTTAGTTTCAATTATATCGTCAGAAATTTCTAAACTTTCAGTTTCTAAGCTTTCAGCGGCCGCAGCTTTTTCTGCTGCTAATTTTGCTAACATTTCTTCCTCATGTTGAAAAAATCGTTTTTGAAAGCCGATAATTAATAAGACGCCAAGGGTAATCGCAGAGTCCGCCAAATTAAAAACTGGACGGAAAAAAGAAACTGGTCTGCCGCCCCAAATCGGAAACCAATCTGGTAAAAAAGCATCGTACATCGGGAAATACAACATATCTACGACGCAGCCTTGCAAGAAACCAGCATATTGTCCGCCACCCATTTGAGCAACGCCAAAGTAGCCTTGCCAATAATCACCATGTGCCAATTGTGTTCCTTTATCAAACATAAAACCGTAAAAAGCACTGTCCAAAATATTACCTAAAGCACCAGCCATTATAAACGCAATACTCACTAATAAACCGACGTGAGCCGAACGTTTCAGCAAATAATACAAGTAATATCCCATAAAACTTACAGCAATTATTCTAAATGTACTCAACAAAATTTTACCCCAAACACCACCGAGTTTTAAGCCAAAAGCCATTCCAGGATTCTCCGTAAAATGAATTCTAAACCATCCATTATCTGCTCCTAACGGGAACATTTCGTCGCCAAGCGACATATTCGATTTTACCCAAATTTTCAACCATTGGTCTAAAACCAAAACGACCAAAACTATTGCTACCGTTATATATGCGTGTTTTTTGTTCAAAACATTTTTTGTTTAAAGGTGTTAAGGTATTTTCGTTTGAAGGTGCTGAGGTGTTGACCATTTTACGTATTTATTCCGACTTATCGGTAATAAATTCACGTTTGCTTTTCTACCTAAATACCATGAAATCTTTATCGCCGAGAAATCGGGACAAATACCTTTTTAATTATGAATCTTGTAAATTCACACAAAAATAGCATAATGGTTGAATTTTCAATATTGAAATGGAAAAATTAAACAATTGATAACCAATTTCGAGGTTTCGGATTTATCAAACGGCACGTTTTAGATTATGATTCTGGCTATTTTCGCATGATATTCTGAGTGAAAAAAATCACTTTTTAATCGTAAAATGAAAAGTACTGCCTCTACCGACTTCCGAAGTCGCCCATATTTTTCCACCGTGTTTCGTGACTATTTTTTCACAAATTGCTAAGCCCAAACCAGTACCTTCAAAGGATTCATTTGCCTCACTTCTTGCAAAAGCGTCAAAAATACGATTTACTTCTTCTTTTAGAATTCCAATACCATTATCAGCTATTTGGAGTAAATAAAACTCGCCTTTATCTGCCATTGAAATATCAATAATTATTGTTTCTTTATCGCTGAATTTCAACGCATTATGAATTAAATTTTGAAAAAGTTGGGTTATTAAAGTTTTTATACCATTAATATCGGGAAATTCGGCATAAGAAATTTGTGGCTTTCTATTTTCAATTTCTATTTTCAAATTATTCAAAACAACAGACATGATTCTATTCAAATCTACCGATTCAAAATCATCTTCGTTTACACCAATTCGAGCATATTGCAATAAATCATTTACTAATCTTTGGGCAGACATCGCACCATCGTAAGCAAAATCAACGTATTCTAATCCTTCGCTTGTCAAAACGTTCGAAAAACGACGTTTCAATAATTGAACATAACTGGAAATCATTCGCAAAGGCTGACGCAAATCGTGGGACACATTATAAGAAAAAAGTTGTAAATTTTTGTTCGCATGAGTTGCGCTTTTCAATGCCGCTTGCAAATCAAGCGTTCGTTCCTCCACCAATTCTTCGAGATATTCATTTGTATTTTTAAGGGCTTCTACTGCTTGAGCCTGAGCGATTTTTGTAGCCGCCATCGAAGCGATAATTTGCAAAATACTTAAATGATCTTCGGTGAAAAATCCTTTTTTGGGGTGTTCAGAATCAATCACGCCAATCACTTCATCGCCTAAAATAATCGGTACACACAATTCTGAAAATCGAAATTCGTCATCAGTAATATACCGCTCATCATTACTTGTATCGTCAACGATAATCATTAGTCCAGTTTGAGCAACCGTTCCAACGATACCTTTTCCTAAAGGAATAATTATTGGATTTTTAATATCAAAATGAATCGGATTTTTAGGGCCGTGTGCTGCTTTTTGTAATAATTTTCCTTCCTCAATAATATACACCACACAATCTACGAAACCCAAGTGAGCGATAGCATCTTTAGTTATTGACCAAGCAATTTCATCTATGGAATCTTGACATAACAAATTGATAGTAAACTCATTGATAATTTTGAGGTATTCGATTTTCTTTTGAGGAGCAACTTTCTTTTTCAAAATATTTTATTGATAGTTATACAAAAATGCCGAAATATACCGTCAAATATCATATCACTATTTGACAGGTCACGGAAGTTCGTAATAATATACATTTATTTTTATATGAAAACAATATTTTATACCTTTTTGCTTCGTCAACTTAGCAATACCCAAAAATCTCACAACTCAACAAAAGTACCATTATGATAAAAAATAACCACTATTTTATCATAATAAAATACCCAAAAAAAGGGTCGAATACTTTGAACGCATTCGACCCTTTTCCATAAAACTTATCTCACCCTAAAAAGAATAAATAACCCCTAAACTCGGAACAATAGGTAATTGATTCACACGGTCATATTCCACACGGTCAAAATAAAAGATATTTTCACGGTTATAAACGTTAGTTACACTGGCTGTAACTTCCATTTTACTCGTTCTACTGAATTCTGCAATATACTTTATAGAAGCATCCATACGGTGATAAGTTGGCAAACGCCCGGAGTTTCTATCTTCAGAATAGATAATTCCTAAATCACCATTTTCGCCAACAATATCCGTATCCAAACCATTATCAAACGGCATATCCGTATAAAATCCTTGTGTCAATGAGAATGGAAAACCAGTACCAAAATTCCAACGAACCGAACTTTCCCAATTATCATTTTTTCCAAATTTATAAGAAAAAATAAAATTCGCATTATGACGACGGTCAAAATGCGTTGGATATTCTTGTTCACCGTCATTTCTACGAACGTAACCCAAAGAGTAAGCCGTCCAAATAAAAATATCTTTTGAGCGATATTGTAACAAAAAGTCAAGCCCACGAGCAGAACCAGTTTCCGTAATAAAATTAGGATCGCCAACGTCTTTTTTATTTCTATTTAATGAAATCAATTGCGGAAACGCTTTGAAATACGGCTCAATATTTAATTCGATATTATCCGTAATATCAATCTCGATACCGCCAATCGCATGAATAGATTTTTGCAAACGGCTTTCTGCCTCTTCCGTAGAATTGGGTTGAGCCACATCAGAAGGACTTGAAATAAAGCCAACGAAAAGATTCACAATATCTTGCTCATTTACCGCCGAAATCAAATCTTGGGTATAATATCCACCTGCGAATTTCAACCGAATACGGTCTGAAGCATTAAATTTAATACCCAATCGAGGCTCAATCGTAGCTTCCGAAATAGACGCATAATATTGAAAACGCACACTCGGCTCAATGACCAATCTATCCAAAGATTTACGATATTTCAAATATCCTGCGATTTCCGTTGTATTCTGAAGTTCATTAATTTGATTCCCGTAAAGATTCGTAAATTCAAAATCAGTCGTATTTCCAGTTACATTAAAACCATATTTAAACTCGCTATTATCACCATAATACGTAAAATCCAACTTCGCCATAAAGCCGCCAATCGAACTACGACGGGGTTTATCATCGCCTTCTTGAATTTCAATATCATAATTAGAATACGTAAAATTACCACCAATAATCATTTTGGAAGCACCAGGAATAATCACAAAATCCGCACCACCACCTTGTGCTATCCAAGCCAAATCTGCAATATTTGTATAGTTTACTCGATCCGTATAATTGAAACCGAATAAGTTTAATTTACTACCATTCCCGCCATTAAACGAAATCTTTCCGTATAAATCGGTATAGCTAAACGGCAAACCTGCCGTATCAATATATGAGTATAACACCTTTGACGTTTCGTCGATATAAGAGTGTTTTCCTGTAACAATATACGATATAGAATTTCCTCTTTCGTCCAATTTTTTAATCGGGCCTTCAAGTAAGGCTTTCGCCTGAAACGGACTCACACTCACTAATCCACCCAACTTTTTCTTATTACCATCTCGTGTCGTAATATCAATAATTGCTGAAATCCTACCACCATATTCTGCATTAAATCCGCCCGTCAGAACTTCCACATTTTTGATAATTTCCGTTTCAAAAACAGAGAAAAAACCAATGGAATGAAAAGGATTAACTATCGTCAGCCCATCCATCATCACTCGATTTTGAACTGGCGAACCGCCTCGAATATACAATTGTCCACCTTGATCACCCGTAAAAACAACCCCCGGCAACACTTGTAAATATTGAGCTAAATCGGCATCGCCACCCGTCGAAGGAATCGCCTTGATTTGCTTTGGCGTTAGCGTTACACTTGATATTTTGACCTCCGTAGTCGCTTCACTTTTTCTTGCCGAAACATCGACTGTTGTTAGATTAACCGCAGATTCTTTCATCACTAAAGATTGATTAAAAATCTGTCCAGCACTTACCGTGACTTCCGCAACCGTACTATCGTAACCCAAATACATACAAACAACTCGGTAAGTACCCGGTTCGACCTGCAAATTATAAAAACCATCTAAATTAGTTGATGTACCGTTCGTTGTACCAGAAATATAAACACTGGCATAAATGACCGGATCACCCGAAAAATCATCTCGAACAACACCACGAATCGTTGCATCTTGTGCAAAAGTCGTTGCTGTTAATAATAAAAAAAACGCTATTAGTGAGTTTGTAAATTTGTTCATAAATAATTGTTATTAAATCCTTTTGATACGATACCTAAACTAAGGAAGCCGTTTTTAAGTATCGTTTTGTTTTTGTTTTTCTCAATTTTGGGTGCAAAAATACAATTTTTAACCTACAAAAAAGGCAAGGAAGTTTACAATTAACACCTTTCAGTAAGTGAATCGTAGGATTGACTGTGTGGGAATGATTCGCAAATTAAGTATATTGGCTTGGTTAATTTCTTTTCATAGGTTTTGGGCTAAAGTCCAGATATTTTTTTAACCTCTTAATTACGGCACTAAAGTAGCCGTACAATTGATATTTTTGGGGCGAACCTTTTTTATTAAAATCAACCATAATCGACACCCCACCTGACAGGTCTGATTACCAAGGGCAAACGCCCTTAATCTAAATCAAAGCATCTACCACATTCTGCTTCTCCAAATAATATTTCACGTTTTCTTTCACGACAATATCCAGCGGTAAATGTTGAATTTGTTCAACTTTTTGTTTTAGGATTAAGTATTTAAAAATACTCATTACACCAATATAACCTTGTTCGTTCGGGTTTTGATTAATCAAAAAATCTATCTTATTTTCTTGTAAATATTTCAAATTATCATCAATCAAATCGAATCCGACTATCTTTATTTTTCGATTCGTAATTTCATCCAAACAATCTACAACCTTGTAAGCACGAGAGTTGGTAACAAAAATTCCGTGTAAATCGGGATTATCTTTTAACAAGTTTGATAAAAATGCTTTAAACATTTCAGGATTATTAAAGCTTTCAAAATCTTCTATCAAAATATTTATTTCATCTTTTTTATGATTAGAAAAATAATCTTTAAAACCTCGTTCTTTTTCTAATAAATGATGCGCCGATTTCGTACTATAATCAATATTTAGAATACAAACAGTTTCCCCTTTATTCAATCCAAAATTCAATAACCTTGCACCCAAAACGCCACTTTGATAAGAATCTTGACCGATATAGCATAGGTAATTTGTTCCAGCCAATTCCGTATTAATCATCGTGTAAGGAATTTCGATTTTTTCACATTCAGCTATCAACCATTTTGCCTCTTCCACAAAAAGCGGCGGAAACAAAAGAGCCGCAGGTTTTCCTTTCAAAGCCACTTTTGCACAACTCAAAAAATCTTTTGCATCAGAAAGGTCGAAATACGTAATATCTAACAAAAGTCCGTAATGCTGAACCGCTTTCAGTGCTTTCAAAACTCCTTTATCCGTTTGTGTCCAATAAGCATCTATTATTGGATTCGGTAGTAATACCGCTACTTTCACCGTTCTGTTATAAGCCAAAGCACTTGCCAAATGATTGCGTTCATATCCTAATTCCTCGACTGCATCCATGATTCTTTTTTTCACATCTGCCGCTACATTTCCTCTATTATGCAGCACTCTGTCCACTGTTCCTGTCGAAACGCCGACTTTATCTGCTATATCTTTTATTCTAACTCTCTTTTTCATAATAGTCCTTATGCGTGAATTATTATCTATTAATTATTATCACACTACTATACAAAATAAGAATTTGAACCACAAAGCAAACAAAGATAACGTACTAATAATCCATTGAATATGACTTTGTGGTTCAATTAAAAATGTATAGTGGTTTAAATTATTTATTTATTTATTATTCGTTATAAATACGACAAAACCTATATGGTTCATTTATAAACCCATAAAGATAGCAAATAATATTTTTTTTGTGTTCGCACACATAAAAAATTAAAAATAAGTTATTTTGAAAAATAATTAATAATATTTTGTGTGTGCGAACACAGTTTTTGAAAATTTTATATACCTTTATATTACAATAGCAAATAATTCAAGTTAATGGAACCGATAATATTCGTCAAATTGTGCAAATAGCAATAGGTATAGACATAGGAGGAACTTCGACAAAAATCGCTGTCGTCAGTAACGATGGCCGAATAATCGAACGTCAAAGTTTCTTGATGAAGAAATTTGATAACGAATGGAGCTACTTTCAAACGCTTTTTAATACGATTCAGAATTTGTTAAATAATCATTCCGATAAAGAGGCAATCGGTATTGGCGTTGGTTCTCCAAGTTGTATTCCTGCAAAAGGGATTATAAAAGGGGCGGCAAATCTTCCTTTTTCTCATCAAGTTGAGATTACGAAGATTTTGGAAACAAAATTTCAGTTACCAACTTACCTGATTAAAGATGGAAATGCAACCGCTCTCGGCGAAGGTCAATTTGGGGCAGCAAAAAATATGACCAACTTTATTGTTTTGACTTTGGGAACGGGGCTGGGTTGTGGTGTGGTGGCAAATGATAATATTATCGGAGGAAATTACGGACAAGCGGGAGAATTAGGACATTCAATCGTTGCGGAAGATGGAAGAACTTGTGCTTGTGGTAGAAAAGGATGCTTGGAAACTTACGTTTCGGCGACAGGAATCAAAAGAACATTGTTCAAATTTTTGGCTTCTTCTAATTCGAGTAGTAAGTTAAGAGATGTTACTTTTAATCAGCTTACCGCAAAAATGATTTCAGAAGAAGCGATAAAAGGGGACGCTGTCGCGCAAGCAGCTTTCACTTATACGGGCGAAATATTGGGCAAAAAAATGGCGGATTTAGTGACGCTTTTTGAACCCGAAGCTTTTTTCCTCGCAGGAGGATTGGCAGATGCTGGGGCGTTAATATTCCAACCAACGATTAAGTTCATGGAAGAAAACTTATTGGATTGTTATCAAGGTAAAATTAAGGTTTTACCATCTTTATTAAAAACGAATGAGGCGGCAATTTTAGGCCCTGCTTCTTTGGTTTGGAAAAATAAATCTACGATTCAATTGAATTAAAAAAAATAAAGTATTGAAAGTAAAAAATTAATTAAAAATATAAAAGTTGGATTAAAATTTGATAATTAAAAATCACAATACATTGGTTATCAAATTATTACGATTAAATTTTTATTTTTATTAATTTCAAACTGTGGACGAATTAATAAAAAAACTGACATGAATTATATTAATTTTTAATATTAAAAAATATAAAAATATTTGTAATATTAGTAATATTTCAAATCTAAAACATTCCGCCCAAAGTCTAAATTAATTACATCATTATAACAATAAAAAATAACGAGCTAAATATCAAATTATGTCAGTTATGGTAACATCATCAAATGGACATTTAAAATACCAGCTTAAAAATTTGGAAAAACTTCCGGTTAGAATATGGGAAGATTCAACCGAGGCTTCTGCTCATATTGCAAAGTCAATTGCATTGGCAATTAGGCAAAAGCAGCAGGAAGGCGAACACATTGTATTAGGGTTAGCGACGGGTTCTTCTCCGATTGGTGTTTATAAAGAATTGGTTAGAATGCATCAGGAAGAAGATTTAAGCTTTTCCAATGTGATTACCTTCAATTTGGATGAATATTACCCCATGAATCCGACTTCTCAGCAGAGTTATGTTCGGTTCATGCACGATTATTTGTTCGACCACATTGATATTAATCCTAAAAATATTCACATTCCTGACGGGACGATTGCGATGGAAAATGCGGAGGAATATTGTGAGCAATATGAGAAGAAGATTCACTTGTTTGGAGGTATTGATATTCAACTTTTAGGTATTGGGAGGACTGGGCATATTGGTTTTAATGAACCAGGCTCTTGGAAAGATTCCAAAACTCGCTTGGTTCGGTTGGATAATATGACCAGACGAGATGCGGTTAAAGATTTTACGAAACCAGATGCGGTACCTTATCGCGCCATCACGATGGGCGTTGGTAGTATTATGAAGGCACATTGTATTTATATGTTGGTTTGGGGACAGCACAAGGCTTCTATTTTGCAAAAAGCGGTGGAAGGTTCTGTGAATTCTATCGTTTCTGCCTCATTTCTTCAAGAGCATCCGAATATAAAAGTTGTGATTGATAAGGCGGCTTCTACGGAATTGACTCGTATCAAAACGCCGTGGTTAGTCGGCATGTGCAATTGGGATGATGATTTGATTTGTCAAGCGGTAGTTTGGTTATCGGAAAAAGTCGGTAAACCGATGTTGAAATTGACGGATAATGATTATAACGAAAATCATTTGAGCGAATTAATTATCGAATATGCGTCTTCTTATGATTTGAATATTAAGGTACACAACCGACTTCAAAATACAATTACAGGTTGGCCAGGTGGAAAACCAAATGTCGATGATGCGCGTCGTCCAGAAAGGGCAAATCCTTCAAAAAAACGGGTTATTATTTTCAGTCCGCATCCAGATGACGATGTCATTTCAATGGGCGGAACATTTCTAAGATTGGTGGAGCAAGGACACGATGTTCATGTGGCGTATCAGACTTCCGGAAATATTGCAGTTCACGATTATGATGCCTTGCGTTTCATTGAATTCATGCAAGAATTTAATACTAATGTTGACATTTTCAAAGAAGATAGCAAAGCCGCTTTGCAAAAAGCAACCGACTTTTTGAATCATAAAAAACCTTCCGAGAAAGATATTGAAGAAATTCGATTAATAAAGGGATTAATCAGAAGAGGAGAAGCACGGGCGGGCGCAAGATTTTGTGGTTTGCCAGATTCGAATATTCACTTTTTAGATATGCCTTTTTACGAAACAGGCTCTACTCGCAAAAATTCAATCAGTAATGCAGATATTGAAATCATCAAAAACTTAATGACCGAAATCAAACCTCATCAAGTTTTTGCAGCAGGTGATTTAGCCGACCCACACGGGACACACCGAGTTTGTTTAAATGCGATTTTTGAAGGCTTTCGCCAATTAAAAACCGAAAAATGGATGGACGATTGTTGGCTTTGGTTGTATCGAGGCGCTTGGCACGAATGGGCAACGCACGAAATCGAAATGGCTGTTCCTTTGAGTCCGATTGAGCTATTCAAGAAACGAAGAGCCATTTTCATGCACCAATCTCAAAAGGATACGCCACCTTTTCCTGGTGATGACAAAAGGGAATTTTGGGAACGTGCAGAAGATAGAAATCGGTCTTCGGCAGAAAATTATCGAAACTTAGGATTAGCAGAATA
>Ga0222647_1000561_pt1 | contig 15234 bp, 18 predicted proteins | sample AntAcemetagen333_FD_179864 | JGI IMG/M metagenome (GOLD analysis project Ga0222647, IMG submission 179864) | Saline water microbial communities from Ace Lake, Antarctica - #333 | ecosystem: Environmental > Aquatic > Non-marine Saline and Alkaline > Saline | place: Antarctica: Ace Lake...
CAGAGATTAACATGGCTTGTGATAATGAAGGAATACAGTGAATTACTTAGAGAAGATACCGCAAAACGAGCAGACATAAGTTTACGAACCCAAGAGAGATGGATAGAGCGATATAATGAAGGCGGTGAAGAGGGTTTACTGGATGTGCCAGATAAATCAGATAGAGCAGCTTAAAGCTAGTAATTATGATGTTGCATTATTACTAAACCTTCCTCTCTGTGAGTATGATTTTAATTCGTACTTCCAATTCAAACGATATGGAGCTCCACAGATAATAAAGCCCCAATTTGAGGACCACTACACGGTATATCCTAATCCGAGTAAAGACTTTTTCATAGCCACTTTCACCATAGATGAAACGGTAGATTTGAATCTGTCTTTAGTAGACATATATGGCAAGGAAATCAGAGATTACGGGATGGTAGAATCTTTCGTAGGAGAGAATAAAGCTAAACTCACTACGGATGGTCTTCGAGCAGGCACTTATCTTATCAAGTTTGCTAGCGGATAGACCGTGAAGTATATAAAGGTAGTATTGCTCGATTAAAATTAAAATATAAAAAGTGATAAAAAGGGGAGCATTGCTCCCCTTTTTTCATTCAGTCTAATTTCGTTCCTACACTCAAACACACGTTTCATTAATAAAAATCTCACACGCAAAATATATTTAATTCATTTTGCGTACTATTGCCAACTAAGAATTAAGATACAAGTATCACATGAAATACGCAATTAGAATAGCTTTACTCATCATCATAGCAGTACTTTCTTACCTTACCTTTAATACAGTGTATTCTGATATTAAGTATGAAGAAGAAGTAACTGAAAAAGAAGCCGCTGTAATAAAGAAGCTAGAATTACTCAGAGATGGACAGATAGCGTATAAAGATGAGAAAGGTAAATTTGCAGGTAATTTTCCTGACCTACTTGAGTTTATGGAAAATGGCGAAATGAGAGTGCTGATCCAAGAAGGTGACAAGGATGATTCTACTACCGTATTTAAGACTACAGAAATGGTGGTAAGTATCAAAGATTCGCTTTTTAGAGAAGTAAATATCTCCCAATTAAAGTACGTTCCATTTCACGATACGCTACAGTTTAAAATGGCTGCTGGGGAGATAAAAAAGAACTCAGTTACTGTTCCAGTATTTGAGATAGTAGATCCTATGCCTTTCAGCCAAGATCGTAGGAAGAATAAGAAGCCACTGCAGGTGGGCTCTATTTATGAAGTAAATTATAACGGTAACTGGAATAGGTAATAGACCGTAGTAATGTCGTCTTATCACAATGCTGTAAGCGATAAGCTCGTAGTCTTCTTATATCCGAGTCGCTCAGTATTTATTGTTTTCAGGAAGGATAATGTTCAGAAATTTTCATCAGATAATGGTAGTCTAAACACATTACCTGATGCACTAAAGGAATCTATATTTAGTACGACTAGTACCATAAGTATGTGTGCTCGAGCCACACTGGTGCCACTGTCAGAGGATACTTATAATAGCTATTTTCAAGCTAATTACGGGGAAAAACATCTCGAGTTAAGACATCAAAATACAGATGATTTTAGGGTGGTCTACGAATCTACTTCCGTGACCCAGCGATTACTTAGTGCAGTAGTCAATCCACAAGAGCATACAGACATCAATCTAATGCATAAGTATGCAGCCGCCATACGCCATGAAAATGCATTGTACTATTGGTTATATGACCATACGATTTCATTGATGGTGTGGAAAGACGGAAAACTACTCGCAGTAAATAGATATACTAGTGATACTAAAGATGAAGTTTTTTATTATGTAATGTTGGCTGTGGAGCAATTGGAGTTGCCTCTAGATAAGTTGTACTTTGGGTGTCTAGGAAGTACGCTAGAACATGCCAGTCACAAAGTTATGTTTCAGAATTATCTCCCTCCTTTGCACTTGTGCAGCACACAGAGTCCCAGCAGTGCGGATCCAGTAGCTCAGTTTTTTGCAGAATGCGTATTATAAGCGGAGAGTACAAGGGATTTAAGTTTCCGGAAAAAAACATGCCTCACGCACGGCCTACTACAGATCGAGCGAAAGAGGCACTTTTTAATGTACTGGACCAACGCTACTACTTCGAAGATATGAAAGTGCTAGATCTCTACAGTGGACTAGGCAGTATGGCACTAGAGTTTTGCTCTAGAGGGGTGACGGATATCACAGCTGTAGACCTTAATTGCAAGAGTGTAGCCTATATAAATGAGATAGTAGATAAACTAAATGCCCCCCTGAAAGTGAGACAAGCGAAGTGTGTAAGTTTTCTAAATCAGAGTGATGATAAGTACACTATTATTTTCGCTGATCCTCCGTACAATGAGAAGCAGGAGATAGATACACTGATAGAAAGCATAAGTACAGGCGATTATTTATTGCCCAATGGACTTTTTATACTAGAGCATAAGAGTATGGCTCAAGTAGCACACCCTGCCATAGTAGAAACTAGGGAGTATGGTCAGAGTACCTTTTCTTTTTTTAACTTTGAAGGCAGTAATGAGTAAGAAAGCAATATTTCCTGGCACGTTTGATCCGTTTACTAATGGACACTTAGATATAGTCACCCGAGGTTTAAAGATCTTTGACGAAATAGTGGTAGCTATAGGAGTGAATAGTGGGAAGCAGCACCTATTTACACTAGATCAACGCACAGTATGGCTAGAGGAGCTATTTACAAACGAGCCAAGAGTGAGTGTGATTCATTATGAAGGGTTGACAGCCACTTTCGCAGAATCTATTGGAGCTCAGTTTATATTGAGAGGGTTACGAACCACACAAGATTTTATGTATGAACAGCAGATAGCTTATGTGAATGAAGACCTCACAGCTCATGTGCAGAGTGTCTTTGTGATGAGTGACCAAAAGAATGCGTCTGTGAGTTCTACCATAGTGAGAGATCTTATTAGATACAATGGGACATATCAGAAATATCTGCCACAAGCTATCTATTTAGAAATCAATAAGTAAGAGGATAACAGTACTTATTGTCATTTTTGTGTCATAATTATTTCTTTCTTTTTTTCTTTCTTTCTTTCTTTTCTTTGAATTAATGAAAAAACTTAATAATATTAATAATATTAATTATATTGATACTAAGTGTTGGGCTTATAGTATCGGGTTGTAAGAAAAAGATGGCAGATGGAAACACCACAAAAGATGTTGCATCAGTATAGTTGGTTTTTGAAGATTGTTTACCTGGTCCAGATGATATACTAGATATTGATATGGAAGTCACTTCGTTAACTGTCGTTAAAGATGCTAACGGTAATCAGGTTGTAACTGGTTCAGATGTATTTGATAACTATTTTTACACACAAGCAGATTTTATAGGAGGGGGTGTTATTGAAAATGTGAAGTTGCCAATTGAAGGCTCTTTTGAAATTAATGTTACTGTTACGCAAGAAAACTGTTCTACTTGTTGCTTAGCAATAAATTGTGAGATTGATGCTGAAATCGGCGGCAAACCACAATGGAAAGGAAGTAGTAGGGTTGTAGAATTTAAGCCAATTTATGTTATAACGATGAAACTGATAAGATGTAAATGTTGCAACTAATATGCTACAAATAGTATAAAATATATATAAAATAATTATGAAAAATAAAATAATAACTACAAAGATTCTAATACTTATGCTTCTATCAGTGTTTAGTGGGTGTAAAGATAAAGCTGAAATAGGCACTTCTACTGTTGTTAATGATGTAGAATCGGTATTGTACTCAACTTGGTCTGCAGCGGCTCCAGATGCTACGATATATATACAGCACATGAGCGGCTTCGGTATCGTTGAGTATCATCTCAATGGATATTTTTATAACGGTACTACAAATCAGACATGTGCTAATAGAGTAGACGTAGGTAGTGTCAAATTAGATTCAACGACCCTTTCTAAAGCTCACGTTTCGGAAAATTGTGTGACTTACGGCTTGGTTTATCCAGAGACGCGAAATGATTACAGTTCCTTATTTGGAGGGTTAACAAATGTTGACTTAACTGGTGGCTCTGGATATACTGGAGGGAATGAAGATATCTATACGGTCCAAACTTTAGGCATATCATCATTACCAGCTACAGGTTCTGTCCCAAATTTTCCTAGTATTGAGGTAGTTTCGAAAAGCAGTGGATATACTGTAACTTGGAATGCAGATCTGAATAATCCATCGGGAGATGTTGTAGTTCTTTTGAAATACTCAAAGAGCTTTACTAAAGAAGTGGACTCTAGTTTATCCGCTGGCACCTACACTCATCATATCATAACTGCTAACGATGGCAGTTATACTATCAGTTCTCAGGATCTATCTTCTTTCCCGGTGAATTCGTATATAGAGCTATATGTAGGTAGAGGGAGTTATAAGCAATGGGATAATAATGGTAAAATGATTGATATCGTCGCTATCACACGGGATAATCAAGATTTTGTATTAACTCAGTAAATCTAGAGTTTAATTATTTAGTCTGCTATTTTAAAATACTAGAATCCAACAAGATAGCCTTTGGGAAATTTCTCGAAGGCTATCTTGTTAATGTATCTTTCTAAGCCTACGTCTGTAGAGCTTCAGCAATCTTCTAATCGCTGGATAGGTATTGAGATTGAGTACGTCTATTGTATCGAAATCTACCCAAGCTACTTGTTCTATATCTTCCTCTTGCTGAGGAGCTAGATTACTGCCATCTGCACATTCTACTATGTACCAGTGGGTATGTTTTATAATCCACTTTTCATTGCGGTAGTAGGTGTGATAGGTTTCTGCAAAAGATGATTTAACAGTTAAGTCATTAGCTCCCGTTTCCTCTTCTATTTCACGGAGGGCACATTCCTCTATGGTTTCCCCTTTATCCAGTTTACCTTTTGGTAAGTCCCACTTACCGAGTCGTTTCATTAGTAGAATTTTGCCATCGCTATTTTCCACTACTCCGCCGGCTGCTATCTTGTATTTAAATTCAAGAATTACCCGCTTTAGAATCTTGTCAGGATTACCTAATAATAAGATTTTAAGGGGCTTAGTGGACTTCTTACTGACCTTAAGAGCTTCTTTAATTTGTTCCTCTTTGGGTTTTTTAAAAATAAAGTCAGGCTTATATTTCTCAATGTGGAGCTCATCATTAGAGAGATAAATACGGTGCTTACCGTGAAAAATTCGATACATTTGCCTGCGTTATATGGTACATACAGAAGCAAAAATCGCCAAAATTCTCTTAGAAACAAGAGCAATCAAATTATCTCCAGATAAACCTTTCAAATGGAGTAGCGGGTGGAATAGTCCTATCTATTGTGATAACCGTACAGTACTCTCTTATGCCACGCATAGAAAGGAAATTAAAGAGATGCTTTCTGCTAAAATTAAAAAAGAATTTCCTGAAGTGGATACGATTGTGGGCGTAGCTACTGCAGGTATTGCCATGGGTGCTTTGATAGCTGATGAGCTGAACCTAAGCTATGCATATTGTAGACCTGAGCCTAAAGCACATGGGCTGAAGCGTCAGCTGGAAGGTAAGGTAGATAAAGATGCCAAGATAGTAGTGCTGGAAGATCTTATAAGTACTGGTGGAAGCAGTCTAAAGGTGGTGGACTACATGAGAGCCGAAGGGTTTAATATTCTGGGCATGGCTGCTATTTTCACATACGGATTTCAAGTGGCAGAAGACAATTTTAAAAAGGCTAACTGTACATGTCTTACTCTAGGTAACTACAGTAGTATGATAGAAGAGGCTGTAGCAAGTGGCTACGTGAAAGAAGCTGATTTAAAGAGTTTAGCTGAGTGGAGAGAAAATCCGGCTGCTTGGGGTTAGTAAAGTACCTTGGCTAAAGTCACTAGAAATATAAAAGTCCATACTGCGGTGCGGCACCAGTTAGTGCGTACAAGCCTTTGCAGTAAATCAGTAGAAACAGATCCTCCTTGAATTTTTTCGTGAATAGGTATGAATATGCTAATGGTCAGGATCCACATACTTAGCACAAGTACAGCGTAGAGTATAGAATATGCTGTCAATCCCTGAAAGAGTCCGAATACAGACAAGCTCAGCTGAGCAAACATAAGAGGTGCTACTATTTTTGTAATGCGAGGTGTGTACTTAGTGTGCCAAGTGATTAGTTCGGTATCTTTATAATACAGGAAGCTTGGGTATACGATTAACTGTACCATCCAGATAAGGATGACTAAACCGAAATCAACAATTAACCTAGCGGTATCAAAATCCATAATACTTAAACGACTAGCATTCTTTTTTGTTAGAAGCGTGCTTGGAATACTATCCCAATTTGCTCAGTAGAAATTTGAGGAAGTAGTGTAGCGGTGCTATTTATTTTGGTGAGCACTTTTCTTTTCATCCAAGGATGAATCCAGTAAGCTACTTGTGTGCTGAGGATACCTAATCCAGCACCAGCTGCCACATCAGTCATCCAGTGTTTATTATTATACATACGCAGTCCGGCAGTGGCAGTAGCCATAGTGTAGCCTGCTATACCATACCATGGGCTTTTATGCTTGTACTCTTGTCTGAGAAACTCGGCACTCGCAAAAGCAAACGCGGTGTGTCCAGAAGGGAATGATGTGTATTCTGACCCGTCTGGTCTAAGAATACCTGTTATTTCTTTAGTGCCTAGTACTATTGGAAGTAGCGTAATGTATGAAGTTCCTAGGAGTATTGTTCGGTCTTTGAAATTGTTTTTTCCTTGTATTCCAAAAATATTGAGTCCATATACAATCACTGCGGGTGCTAATGCTAGATAATCATCTACATAGGTCCTGTTACTTGGGGTATGAAGTACAGATTGAAAATAGCGATTGGCTTGTTTTCCTACATCAGTGTAAGTACCTGCTGATCCGTAGACTATTAGCACACTTGGTGCTATAAGATTTCGGTAATGTACTCTGTTGCTGTCCTGCTGAGCTAGGATGAGGTATGGAGTGATTAATACGAAAAGGAAGGGAATGAATCTCACCAGATTTATTCTTTATCTTCTAGTCTGTCCATCTCTTTTTTCTCTGTGACTTTCACTTTTTGATCGTTATCCAGTTTTTTTGATACCGCATCATAGGGACCCACTATAAGTTCTTTGTCTACTTTAACTCCACGTACTATCTCTATGTATCTACTATCTTGGATGCCTGTTTTTACAATAATTTTAACTGCTTTACCATCTGCAATACTAAAGACAACTTCGTCGAGTTCTTCGTCTTTACTAGTAGTAGAGCTGGTGCTGTCCTTTTCGCGTAGTCTAGTGCCTACAGCTTCTATAGGTAGACAAGGGATATCCTTCTTTACTAGTGTTTGGATTTCTACATTAGCACTCATACCAGGTAGGAAAGCAGTTCTGGACTTACCGAGCAAGTCAGCATAGCTACTTTTTAAGAGTCTGATTTTTACTTCAAAATTGGTTACTTGGTCGGTATTCATTTGCATGCCTCCAGCATTATTGGCGGAGCTAGATATCTCAGTGACTAAGCCTTTGAATTTTCGATCTCCGTATGCGTCTACTTCTATGATAGCGGTATCACCCTTTTTAATTTGAAGAATGTCATTTTCATTCACATCTACTTTTACCTGCATATTACTAAAGTTAGAGATAACCATGATCTCAGTACCTGCCATTTGTGCTGTACCTACTACACGCTCTCCCTTTTCATTATTCAAAGCACTTACTATCCCATCACTAGGAGCATATATGCTTGTTCTGCCTAAGGTTTTGTTAGCTTCAGTAAGCGTAGCTTGTGAGTTTTGGATGCCAAATCTCGCTGCAGATACTCGTTCAGCTGCAGCTTTTACTTCACTTGTGGCTATAGCATAGGCACTTTTAGCTGCGTCATATTCTGCTTGGCTTAGTACCTTGTCTTTGTAGAGCTGTTCGTTTCTAGTAAAGGTTGCTTGTTGCTCCGTCATTCTAGCTTTAGCCTGTGTAAGCTGAGCTTGACTTGTCTTTAGGTTACTCTGTGAGCTACTTACCCCTGCTAGAGCTCTATCTCTAGAGGTCAGATACAGATCTGGATTTATTTTGAGTAGTAGTTGTCCTTCTACCACAGTATCTCCTTCTTGTACATATAGTTCAGTTATTTCACCACTCACGTCAGCACTTATTTTCACTTCGGCTTCAGGTCTTATTTTACCATTAGCACTTACGGTACTTATGATAGTGCGATTTTCTACGTTGCCTATATTTACTTCTAGTTCACCTCTACTTCGGTTTTTACCTATGTAGATAAGCACTGCTACTAGGAGTAGTGCTCCTATGATTAATAGTATGTTCTTTTTACTCATTATAGTTTTAGTTGGTTGCCTTTATAAAAATCAATAATTAATGTTCTGAAAACGTATTCATACTTCGCATTTAGTGCCTGTACTTGAGCTTGATTCCAAAGGTTTTTAGCAGTGAGTAGGTCTACACTATTCATTACTCCGGCATCAAATCTCTTTTGACTAAAGTCAAAACTCAGTTGCTGTGCCTCTACGCTCAGCAGTGCTGCTTCATATCTACTTTTAGCCGCTTTTAGATTCGTATAGGCAGTGGTTACGTCATTGCGTAGCTGATTCTTGGTGTTTTCTAAACCAAGTTCACTGATTTTGGTATTTATTTTAGCATTTTCTAATGCAGTTCTATTTCTATAACCGTTAAAAATAGGAACAGACAGAGATACGCCTACCTGCTGACCTAGATTATCTGTAAGTTGACTTCCAAATGGATTGTCATTGATGTTATTGATCTCAACTGGCCTTACTACCACATCGCCTGTGTTTTGCGTAATACCTATTGGGACAATGTCGAAATTACCAGTTCCTTCTATGGTCTTTCCACTTTGAGAGTATACCGTATTTACATTGCCATAGGCAGAGAGGGTAGGCTGAAGTCCGGCTCCTGCTATTTTTTCTCCTAGGGCACTTTGCCGTATTTGTAATTCTGCCTGTTGTATCTCTGGGAGGTTACTCAGAGCGAGCTCGTAGATGTCTGCCACACTCTCAGTAGGTGCTTCTGGGAGAGATGAGATATCCATCAGAGCTATCTCTATAGACTGATCCAGCGGGAGCTGCATCAGATTTATGAGTGTATTGTAGGCTATCTGAATGGCGTTTTCAGCATTTACTATTGCTACTTGATCACTGGCTGACTGTGCCTTTAGTATCAGTGTATTACTTTGATTAGTAGCTCCGCTTTTTTCGAGTAGTAGTGCCCTTTCTAGTTGACTACCGGTTAGTTTTTCTTGCTCAGCTGCTACTTTTAGGTTTTCCTCTGCTTGTACTATTTGTAGGTAGGTAGTGGCTACCGATAAGGCTATCTGATTTCGGATAACTTCTGTATTCTTAGCATTGGCATCAGAGGCTACTTTACCTTGCTTTATGAGATTATTTACCTGACTACCGCCGTATAGTAAAACTCCACTGCTTAGAGAGAAGCTATTACTCTGTATAGTAGTATTGTCAAACGTATTGGTAAAGGGATCTATCGTTCTACCAATATTGTAATTGTGGTTGCCGCTTCCACTGAGTGTCGGTATTCTGCTAAGTTTAGATTGATTTAGGTTATTGGTCAGGATCTCGCCTTGTAGCATATTTTGCTGAATACTGGTATTGTGCTCTAGGGCATAGTCTACGCACTTTTGCAAGGACCATTTTTCTGCTGTTTGAGCAGAAAGGCTAAATGTAAAAAACAAGAAAAATGTAAAGATGGCTTTGTGCATATTGGTAAGCTAAGTATTGTGTATCAAATGTAGGGGAGTAGGGATGATAGGTTTTTAGCACTCGATTAAGTGAGAGTAATCTTCGTTTTAATGTGTCTGTACTGCGTATGAGATGAAAATGTGCCTATGCTCTTAGTGAAACATCAAGGTGTTGCGTAGTATTCTTTTATACTACGGGTCCTATTAAAGACTGATAAAATGCTTGATGTTAATCTTACCTTCATACTCTTGAATTTTTGGTACTTCATAGGGACAACATTTCTGCCTAAACTAACTTGGAGATGAGACGTGCAAGAGAAGGTGGACGTGATAAACCTCTTTTGGTTGCTACATTTGTAGATCAAAATACCAATGTATTGACTATAAACTTGAAGGCAACGGAAGATACGAATGGTGATGAGATAGAAGCTGTATATAGTCTGTACAGTCTAGATGGGAAGCTAATAGATGAAGTTAGTAGCACAAGCAATTCAGTGAAAATGCTTAATGTTCGGTCAGGAATATATATATTAACCGCGACAAAAGCTGGTCAAGTAGGCTCTCAGAAAGTTTACGTACACTAAAAATATGCTAATATCTAACCTAGTAATAGAATTAAAGAGAACCTGCAAACATTGTTTGTGGGTTCTTTCTAGTTTCATTTTTACAGTTGCCTGTGGGCAACAGATTGTGAACGGGGGCTTTGACCTGCACCCGGACTTTACAGAGAATGAGAATAATGTGTCCTGTTTTTTTTACTCTCAAGAATACTTGGACAATGTTAGACAGGGAGATCCTACGGGTAGATGCTTTGATATTGGAAATTGGCTATCACAGGGTGCCCCGGGTTTATATACCGAAAAAATTGCCGGTTTTGATTCGCTAAACTTTGATCACCAAGGAGGTGGTTGTTTATTTAGGGCTCGAGCTTTGAACTATACACGTTTCAGAAGGGAGCTATATCTGCGTGCAGTTATGAATCTGGATACCATGAAGAACTTTGGGTGGAGTATGGAATTGACAGAGGCTTTGGATCCAGATAAAGCCTATTCCCTAGCTGTTTCTATGAATAGAGAAGTCGGTGGACGTTTTAGTATACCCTACGATTCTTTAGATTTTTTTCAACCTATCTTAAAGTGGTATCTCCGTATAGGTGTAAGTGAGAGTCCCAATATAGAAGGAGATAGTATAGGTGTGATAACCAAGGATAATTACATAGGTACTTTAGACTCATATTTTAGATATGGGCCTGATTGGCCAGGGTGGATAGAAGTGGAACAATACAATAGACACAGGAGATTCAAATGTGATCTATTGAATAGAGGAAGAGCTGGAAAGTATTTGACATTTAGATTTGTAAGTGAACCTATCATTGGAGATTATATCACCGAGCCAAGGAGTACCTTTACGTGTGAAAAACAAAATCAATATTTAATGGGGCAAATACTTTTGGATAATTTCAAGATAGAAGTAGATACCCGCATAAAGGTGTCAAAAACTGATACATGCACAGGAGATTCCATGATTTATACTTTGTCTACCAATAATCCAAACTCTAAACACCTTTGGAGCACCGGTGATACAACCAATGAAATAGGTGTTTCAGAATCAGGAACATATTGGGTGCAAATTTTGAATGGAATTGATGTCAGTACGGATACCGTCACGTTAGAAATAGAAAAGCCTGAGATAAACATAGTGGATAAGCACGTGTATGATTTATGTGAAGGGTCGACTAATATATTAGAAGCTAATTATGAAAATACCAATTGGTTTATAGGTGATACTCTACTTCACATAGGTAAGAGACTGGCGTATGTTCCTACACACTCTAAATCTATACTTGTAAAACTAGATAATGGATGTTTATATGAAGATACCCTTTGGATAGAGACAGGGCCTTGTGGTAAACTCTATTTGCCCAATGCTTTCTCACCAAATAGTGATGGCCTTAATGAATTGTTTAGACCCATTACCTTAGGAATAGAGGAGTATACTATGCAAATCTATAATCGCTATGGTCAGCAGATAGCAGACTTAGACCAGACCAGTGAGGGTTGGGACGCTGCGGATGCCCCACAAGGAGCTTATATGGTCATCCTCCGAGCTAAAGGTACTAACAATGAGTGGTATAATGTGAAGAGCACGGTTACTGTGGTGAGGTAAGGAGTTTAAGAGTTAATTAGTTAAATGGTTGATTAGTTAAATGGGTAGAGTGCTAAAGTGTTGGGTTGATTAGTTAAATGGGGTCTGGCTTTCAAAGGGTAGGTTGAAACTGCTTTGAACTATCTTACCTTCGTACTCTTGAATTTTTGGTACTTCATAGGAAAAACATTTCTGCCTAAACTAACTTGGCGTAGAGAAGTGACGGAGAAGGTGGTGTATCTCACTTTTGATGATGGCCCACATCCTACTATTACTCCTTGGGTGATGAATGAGCTAGACAAGGTAGGAGCAAAGGGGACGTTTTTTGTAGTAGGAGAAAATGCGGAAAGATACCCGGAGACTATCTCAGATCTACGAGATAAAGGTCACGTAGTGGCTAATCATACTCATCATCATATGAAAGGCTGGAGGAATTCTAAAGAAGTCTATTTAAAGGATATAGAAGATTGTGCTAAGGTACTTGGAAATAAGCGACTATTTAGGCCGCCTTTTGGTCAGATAAATTTTAAAGCTATTGATGAATTAAAGAAGTCTTATGAGCTGATAATGTGGGATGTACTTACTAAGGACTATCTTACATATCTAAATATAAATAGAGCTCAGCCACGAATACAGAAGGCTACCGCATCTGGGAGTATAATAGTGTTCCATGATAGTGAGAATGCAGAAAAGAATCTAAAAGCATTGCTCCCCGAGTACTTGAAATTTCTGAAATCAGAAGGGTATAAAATGGAAGTCTTATGATGTGGATAGCAGCAGTCGTACTCGTCGTTTTCTTTCTGGTGCAGGTGTTTTCTTTGGTGTCTATTCTACAGCATACGGATAAGAAGATAGAGAAACGTACAGCGTATCCTAAGATCAGTATATTATTAGCAGCCCGCAATGAAGAGGAACTAATCATTAGAAATCTGACAGCTATAGAAGCACTTAACTATCCGAAGGATAAGCTGGAAGTGCTCATAGGAAATGATGAAAGTATAGATAATACCGCTGCATTAGTTGCCGGTTTTATAAAAGACAAACCTCAGTTTCAGCTTTTTCATATAGATAAAACGATAGGTAAGGGCAGAGGCAAGGCTAATGTGCTCGGACAACTCGCTCATAAAGCATCAGGAAAATTTTATTTTATTACGGATGTAGATGTAAAGCTACCACAGAACTGGATTTTAGCTTTATTACAAGAATTTACGGAAGGAGTAGGTCTAGTAAGCGGGAGTACCAAGTGTGAACGAGGAAATCTGTTCGCTACTTTTCAGAGTATAGACTGGTTACACTTTATGGGGTACATTAAGGCATTTGCTAATGTAGGAATAGGATGTACCAGTGTAGGAAATAATATGGCTGTGCGAGCAGAAGCATACTGGCAGACGGGTGGATACGAAGAGATAGACTTTAGTATCACAGAAGATTATAAACTTTTTCAAGAAGTGACGCGTAGAGGCTGGGAGTGGCGTACGCTTCTAGGTCCGGATTCTTTGGGGTTAGCTTGGTACATACCCAGTGTACGAGAAATGCTCCATCAGCGTAAACGCTGGCTCACAGGAGCACGAGATCTTCCGCTTAACTGGAAAGCGATGATTACTCTTTATGGCCTATTTATTCCTGTGATAGCAGCAGTTTTCTTTTTTAATCCAAGACTCGCTTTGGCTATTTGGTTTGCTAAGTTTTTAGTCCAATCCATTTTTATCATATTTTTAAGTTTAGCGGCAGAGCGGAGACCCTTTAGCTTTTTGTATCTTATTCTATATGAGTTTTATGTGATACTCAATACTGCAGTCACTGCACTATTCTACTGGCTACCTATAAAGAGCGTATGGAAAGGACGAGAGTATAATGCCGAGTATTTATCTCCCTTCGATACAATTTCTCCGAAGGTCGAAATCACTCAGGATGACAAATAGCCTGACGATACATTCTTTTGAGGATGAAATTTCCCGATAGCTATCGGATAGTAATTGCAAATTCTCCAATCAAGAGCCTCAAGGATAACTAAACCTACTTTTAAATTTTATACCTAAACTTGTCCCATCATGTTCCCAAGACTATTTACCCTACCTATTCCTGATTTTTTGCAAGGATTTTTGCCTGCACATATCATATTGCACAGCTATGGTCTGATGATAGCCTTAGGCATAGTTGCTGCTTTTTATATTGTATTAAAAAAAGCGAAGAAGTTTGGTTTAGATGCTGATACGGTATCTAGTCTTCTTATTTGGGTGATTCTAGCTGCTTTTGTGGGAGGTAAATTATTTTTCTTTATGGAAGACTTAGGCAAGTACACGGCTAATCCCAGTCTCATAAAAGGAGCAATGGGAGGTGGGTTTGTATTCTATGGTTCACTGATTTTTGCTATACCCACTATCGTCATTTGGCTCAGGAGACAAAAAGTGCCTGTAAGGCCGTTTCTTGATATTCTGGCCTTTGCTGGACCTGTAGTGCATTCCTTTGGGAGAGTCGGGTGCTTTTTAGCAGGATGCTGCCACGGCCAAGTATGCGAGAGCTGGATGGGAGTAAGTTTCAGCCATCCAAATACACTAGCAGCTATTAAAAATACGCCGCTGTATCCTACTCAATTGTTTGATATAGCTGTGAATCTCATAATCTTGGTTTCTGTATTTTTTATTCAGAAAAAGCAGAAATTTGATGGTCAGTTATTCCTTGTGTACCTCATGATGTATGGAGTAGGACGCAGTATAGTAGAGATGTACAGAGGTGATGAGGCACGTGGATTTCTATTTGACGGAGCGGTAAGTCACTCGCAGTTTATAGCAGTGTGTATCATTGTGATATGTGCTGTAGTCTGGAGAAGATGGAGAAAAGATACTGCTTAGCACAACACTTCCATTTTAGACTCCTTAGAAATCATATATATCTTTTCACTCATAGGCTCTCCATCCAAGTGAGCAGGGATTGGCTTATTTGCCACAATAGTTAATTGATCTAGCTGCTCGTGTTCTGCTATAGATGTGCCTAGATGTTTACCCATCATTACTAGCGGTAAATAGAAAAGCCGTAACGGAACCCATACTTTTTTGATGCGAACGATGTCTAGTTTGCCGTCACTTATATTGGCATTAGGTGCTACTTTGAAATCACCACCATACATACTTCCATTAGCTGCTGAGAGCATAAAGGTGGCGTATGCTTTTCCATTTACACCAATATGAGGCGATTTATAAAAAAATATATGTTTTACTATTTCTACCCAATACTTGGTTTTAGTACCCAGCAGTCCTTTTTTAAACTTGGTATCATAGGCTATCGATCCATCAAATCCGCATCCAAATCCGTTGGCAAATAGTTGGTCATTGCATCGCCATATATCTATGGATTTAGTGATGGGCTTTTTCCTCAATACGTATTGAAATATATCAGCATACGCAGGAATCCCATCGGGGTA
>Ga0222647_1000562_pt1 | contig 15233 bp, 11 predicted proteins | sample AntAcemetagen333_FD_179864 | JGI IMG/M metagenome (GOLD analysis project Ga0222647, IMG submission 179864) | Saline water microbial communities from Ace Lake, Antarctica - #333 | ecosystem: Environmental > Aquatic > Non-marine Saline and Alkaline > Saline | place: Antarctica: Ace Lake...
AATTGAATAATTTTCATTTTTTATTACTTTTTGTGACATTTATTTGTAGTAATAAATATTTAGCTATATTTATAAATACTTTGACTCTAAAGTGTGTTTTTTAATAAAAATAAGTTTATTTATGTGAATTTTTTTTATAAACAATTAGCAACCAATGATTTAAAACATATACATTAAAAACACGGTATAATCGAGATTAATCAAGGTATCATATTTATTAAAAAAAGGCATAATGTTTGATTGTTATTATGTGTCAATTAATAATATACTTTTGCATGATTTTTTTGCGATAAAGACTAAATTCACAACGATAATTTTTTCAGAAAGCTGTCATTGTCGTTATTTTTGAATAAAAGTATTGAAATTTGAAAAAAATAGATTTTATCAAATTAATGATTTATTAGTTTATAAATTTTATAATTTGTATTTACTACGAGCAATTTAACTCGAAATAGTTAAATGTTTGGTAGAAAGAAATTTGTAGTAATGAATGATATTATTTCTTCATTATCTACTAAAGATAGTTTACGTGTATTTTATAAGCCGCAGCAATGCGGCTTTTTTTATGCCTCTAATCCTAATCCGTGTCGGTTTTGAAAACCGACACGGATTTTCAAAAAATGTAATATTTCAAAAAAAAAATTGCTCCTTAATTTTTAAGTTGTAACTTTGTATTTGAAAGTACTTTTATTAATATCGTAATTCATCGTCAATGAATCAACAAAATGAGCATTTACAAACCTTAACAGAAATTCGTTCTATGATGGAACGTTCTTCCAAATTCCTGTCATTGAGCGGTTTATCAGGCATTGCTGCGGGAATTGTCGCATTAGTTGGAGCAGCAATGGCTTACTTGTATTTCGATATGGATTTCTTTCGAATCAATGCGGAATATGTTCAGCGAGGCATCGAAAATGAGGTTTCGTATCGAACAACTTACACAAAATGGGGCGTCAAACCGATTCCGTTTTTATTGTTAGATGGATTCATTGTTTTAGTTTTAGCGTTAAGTTTGGGGTTTTATTTCTCTGTTCGAAAAGCAAAAAAGCATGGTTATCAATTTTGGGATAATACCGCAAAACGGTTGATGATAAATTTATCTTTGCCATTAATCGCAGGAGGGATTTTCGCTTTAATTTTGTTATTCAAATATGATTTAGTGGAATTAATTCCACCCGTTACCTTGATTTTTTACGGTTTAGCATTGCTAAATGGAAGTAAATATACATTAGACGAAGTTCGATATTTAGGAATCAGTGAAATTGCTCTGGGCTTGATGTCCACTTGGTTTGTGAGTTATGCTTTGTTTTTTTGGGCGTTAGGTTTTGGCGTTTTACACATTGTTTACGGCGCATTGATGTATCAAAAATATGACCGATGAAAAATATCATCGAAAATCTAAATAGAGTTTTTGACAATCGAGTTCGACTCGGAATTATGTCTATTCTGGTCGTTAATGATTGGGTAGATTTCACGACGATTCGAGATACGCTGAACATCACGGACGGGCAGTTGGCGAGTAATATTAAAGCCCTCGAAAAGGTGGAATATATTGAGATTCAAAAGCAATTTATTGGCAATAAACCGAATACGTCTTATGCGGTGACAAAACTTGGAAAGCTGGCTTTTGAGGAACATTTGAAAGCATTAGAAGATTTATTGAATTTGAATGGGTGATAATTGTGAATAAAAGTACAACCTAAAAATCTAAAAAAAGACCGTCATTTCGGCAGATTTGAGAATACTCAAATGGAAAATTATTTTTTCCATTTTTTTATAAAAATAAACTTTCAATTTAAAAGTACTTTTGATAATAAACACAAATTACACTAAGCAAAATCTGTGGAATCCGTGTAAATATGTGTCAAAATAAACAACAAATGAAAAAAGAAATATTAGCAAATGGCTTTGTGTTAATCGGGATTATCGCTTACAACTTTTTGTTCTGGGGCGAAACGTTGGGTTTAAATATCTTGATATTTTCGACTTTTATAGTTGGTAGTTTATTCACGCTTTATCCTGAAAGTCGGAAATCAAAAATGGCGATAATTACGGCAATCGGAACACTTTTTAGTGCAGCGATGATTGTTTATAATAATTCCATGTTTTCAAAAGTCATACACTTTGTGTCACTGATTGCAACAGTTGGCTTCGTTCAGCAGCACGTTTTACGGTTCTTTTGGTTTGGCTTTTTGGTTTTCTTTTTGAACATCATCGAATTGCCGGCCAGATGGCTGAAAGAATTGCGAGGTTTGACTCGACACATCAAAGGTATTTACAAAATCAAGCGGTTCGTAAAATTGGCGATTTTGCCGTCTTTCGTCTTACTTGCCTTTTACGGCATTTACGCTTTCGCAAATCCGGCTTTCGCCAAAATTTCGAGTACTTTTTTATTAAACGTCAATAATTTCCTATTTGGTTGGTTCGAAGCCGTTTCTCTTACGAGAGTTTTGTTCAATTTTATCGGATTTTTCTTTATCAGTTTGGTCATTTATCGCAATGGTTTTAGCTGGTTACAAGAGTTGGAACGCCGCAAACAATTTCGTTTGACTCGAACATTAGCACCCGCCAGAAGAATATTGCATTGGATGAAAATCGAATTGCAAAACGAATCTTCCACCAATATCACGCCTTCAAAATCCAAATTTTCAACCATCGGTTTGAAAAATGAATACCGCATGGCTTCGATGTTATTATGGTCATTAAATGGTTTATTACTCGTCGTGAATTTCACGGATATTCAATACGTTTGGTCAGATTTTTCAGAAAAGTCGGCAACAGAATTAAGACAATTTGTCCACGAAGGCACGTATTTACTCATTTTTGCCATCATTTTAGCGATGGGCGTAATTTTATTTTACTTCCGTAAAAACCTCAATTTTTATCCTAAAAACACCATTTTGAAAACGGCTGCTTACGTTTGGATTTTCCAAAATGTGCTTTTGGCGTTTTCGGTTGGCGTTCGGAATTATCATTATATCTCGCATTTCGGGTTGGCGTACAAACGGATTGGCGTATTTATTTTTCTGTTTTTCACCGCAATCGGTTTGGTGACGATGTTTCTAAAAGTTAGAGATAAACGCACGTCGTATTTTTTATTTTTTAATAATTCATGGGCGATTTATTTGGTCTTAATATCGCTCACCTGCTTGAATTGGGATGTAATGATTACGCGCTATAATTTGGTAAATGCCGACAAAACGGAATTAGATATGAGGTTTTTATTGGCGGAGGTTTCGGATAAAAATTTATGGTTATTGGAAGAGGTTGACTTTGATAAATTAACGGATAGAAATACTACGATTTATGATTACAATAGGTATGAATATATGACGGTTGGAAATTATTTTTTAAATAAAAAACAACAATTTTTAAATCGACCAAAGCGGTATTCTTGGGCTTCTTGGAATTATGCGGATTATGTGAATGAGAAACGATTGAAATAATTTTCATTGGAACATAACTTACCACGATTTTTTTAGGAAAGGAACAAAGAATACAAAAGGGTTTCATAAAGAGATTTTTAAAATTGTCTTTTGTGAAAATACTTTATGCTCTTTGTGCCTTTGTGGTTCAAAAATAAAAAAATGCAAAAAATATTCAAAAACAACAGAACATTAGCAATCGCCCTGCTCTTCTCATTCAATATCAGTTTATTAATATTCCGAGTTTTCTATTCTACAGAATTTCGATTTATTTTTTTGATATGGAATTTATTTTTAGCTGTCGTTCCGTATTTCTTTATGGAAATGGCGTTAAAAAATCAGCAAAAACGGTGGATAGCTTGGGCGTTATTTGGCGGAAGTTTATTGTTTTTACCAAATTCGCCTTACCTCATTACGGATTTATTTCATTTAAAATATCAGGCTTCGATGCCGCTTTGGTTTGATACGCTTTTAGTTTTTGCTTTCGCAATAACGGGGTTACTGTTATTTTACGATGTTTTATTGAAAATGCACCGATTTTTAGAAACACAGTTTTCTACCGTTTGGGCGATTATTGGCATTATTAATATCATTTTTTTGAATGCGTTCGGAATTTATTTAGGTCGATTTTTGCGGTTTAATAGTTGGGATATTGTATCGAATCCGTTTGGTTTAGCCCATGAGATTTTAGACAGAATCGTTCATCCGTTTTCGCATCCACAAACTTGGGGCGTAACTTTAGGTTATGGAACGATGTTTTTGGTGGGTTACGTGGTAGTGAGGATTTTGGGAAGGGAACGAGAATTTAGTCGGTAGTGAATGATTATCAATCATTGAAACCATTGAAACCCGTTAACCTTTTAAAAACCTTTCCAACCTCAAAACGTTACCATCTCATTCAAACAAATAAAAAGATGGCGGACAAAACCTTGTCCTTCGTCCCTTAAAACCTTAATATTTTACGATGATTACACACTTAAACGAAGGTGATAAAGCACCGAACTTTGAAGGATTAGACCAAGACGGAAAAACCATAAAATTAGAAAATTACAAAGGTAAAAAAGTTGTTTTATATTTTTATCCAAGAGATAGTACACCGACTTGTACGGTTGAATCTTGTAATTTGCGAGATAACGAAACGCTGCTAAAATCAAAGGGATTTGAAATTATTGGCGTCAGCCCGGATACACAAAAAAAGCATCAAAACTTTATTAATAAACACAGTTTACCGTTTCCACTAATTGCCGATACGGAATTAGAAGTCATTAAAGCTTATGGTGTTTGGGGACATAAGAAATTTATGGGAAAGGAATACGATGGTTTGCACCGTACAACTTTTGTGATTAGTGAGAATGGAACAATCGAACGAGTATTTAAAAAAGTAAAATCAAAAGCACACGCTGACCAAATATTGGAAAGTTACGCTTAAAAAAGTTGATGGTTTTTAGTTGGCCGTAACACGTGCTGACGCAAACTAAAAAAAGGCTCTTCGGGAAATAATCCGAAGAGCCTTTTTAATTATTTATAATTTGAATCTATCGTTAATAACGACGTTTCACCCGTTTTTTACGTTTGTTAAAGTGATTTCCACCTTTGTAATTATTACCGGCAGGGCTACCTGTACGAGTCATCGCACAACGGAAACCGACCGTTCTTGAAGATTTATCTTCGTCCATATAACGACGAGCACCTGGAGATAACCAATAAGCTCTGTCAGCCCATGATCCACCTTTGATAACTCTCGCTTTATTACTTACTAAAGTAGAAACTCCGTAGTTGTACAAAACTTCTGATTCTTGATCACCGTCTAAGTAATCCAAAACGCTACCACGTTTGTAATTCTCACGGTTAGCAACTTCTTCATCTTTTACAACACGGTAACGAAGACGACCTAAGCTATCTTTTGGAACTGGTGCACCGTTTTCATCTAAGATTTTCTGTTTGAATTCACTACCACGAAAAGGGTTCAAAGTGTGATCTTCAACATCTCTCAATGTTAAACCAGTCATTGGACGATAAACATCCATTGTCCACTCACTTACATTACCTGCCATGTTGTACAAACCATAATCGTTAGGCATAAAAGCACGAACCTCGGAAGTAATAGATGCATTATCATTCAACTGTCCTGCCATACCCATGTAATCACCACGACCACGTTTAAAGTTGGCTAACATTTGACCTTGATAACGACCTCTTTCACCGTTTCTCATGGTATTACCATTCCAAGGATACAAACGACGATCAGAAATACGCTCATCTTTTGCATAAGCTTGATTACCGATTAAGGCTAAAGCTGCATATTCCCATTCTGCCTCCGTAGGTAAACGGTAATCTGGTAATAAGATACCATCTTCAAAGCGGACTTTACGCTCGCCACCGTCAGAACTCTTATCTGGAACACCGCCTTTGACAGCTCCTTCGTATTGACCAACAAGATAAGCCTCTGTGTTAAAGTTATCTTCATCTTTTTGTTCAGGATTAACCTCTAAGATACCTTTTTCAATCAGAATCATCTCGTTTACACGATCAGTACGCCATTTACAATAATCATTTGCTTGAATCCAATTTACACCAACTACCGGGTAGTCATCGTAAGCAGGAAAACGCAAATACGTTTCTACATAAGGCTCGTTGAATGATAACTCTTCACGCCAAACCAATGTATCTGGTAAAGCATTTAAAAATACTTCCGGATAAGACTCATTGAAAACCTTTCTCAACCAATATAAATATTCACGATATTCATGGTTTGAGATTTCTGTTTCGTCCATATAAAAAGAGGAAACCGTAACCCGTCTTGGAATGTTATCATACTCAAAAGTTACATCTTGCTCTGTGTAACCCATTGTGAAAGTACCACCTTCGATTAATACAAGGTTTGGTCCAGTAGCTTGCCCTTTGTAGTTTAGTTTTTCGTAACCACCCCATTTAGCGTCATTCAAGACCCAACCTGTAGTAGCCGAACGTTCTTTTTTACACGAACTAAATAGAAGTAGTGCACCGAACAGATATACACTTAACCTCAGCAATTTTTTCATCTTAGGATAATTATTTTGTTTGATAAATGGCTGACAATGTAGTGAAAATCTTTGAACAAGTAAAAATTCAAATTGATATTGTATTTTGAATTGAACTGAAAATCACTAACGCCTTTTCTTTCTTTAATTTTAGTATTGAAATCCGATGGTATAAAAATACCTTTTTGCATCATTTTATTGTGTCAAGTGCAAAATTCGTGATTTTTAATGTGATTTTTATTAGAATTGAAACATTTTTAAACAATTCAGATAATTTTTCCCTTTTCGCTTCTTGATTTGCTCAAAATAGATGGCCACAGAAACCTCATGTGCGCCGCCCGTACTATTGGTTAATTTTGATATCGTTATATCATAACTATAACCAACTTTGACCATTTTATATTTTGCACCCAATAGGATGATTGCTGCATCTGCATTGGTGAAAGTGTGCCGATACCAAAGACCTCCGAAAAGGGATTCAAAATTAGCGTAAGCACCAATATTTAACTGCTGAAACTCACCTTGTCGAACGTACATAACATTCGGTGAGATAAACGTCCCGTTATCTCGATTATTGTATGAATTTCGGAGACTGATCTCTGCGCCACCATGAACGGTAAACCGTAAAGGTACTAAACCAAATGTAGAACGGGTAGCAATCAAACTCTCATTTGGGGCGTTGACGTGTTTTGCGGAAAATCCAGCGTAGAAATTTTTAGTGTACATCACAAAACCAGCTCCTAAGTCTAAGTAATAAGCGTTCAAATTGTCGGGGCGTTCTTCTTGTGACGGAAAAGGATTTCCTGATAAATCCAAAGGCCCTCGTAAAGGGTCTATTTGGTCTAAAAATATCAACTGATCCCAATCAACACTTACCTGACCAATTCCTGCTTCAAAACCTGCTTTAAAGTAAAGATCCCGACTAAATTCCAGATTATACGCATACGAACCTCCGATTTTATTAGTTTTGTAAGAGCCATCACCAGCCGCATCTGCCAAAATGGTGAAACCTAAGCCACTTTTTGCTTTCTCAAAAAATTGGTCATAAGAAGCGGAATATGTAACATAAGCGTTAGATAATGCAGGCCATTGATTCCTGTAGTTCAATGAAATACGTGGCACGAAGCTACTGCCTGTTAATGCGGGATTTAACTGCATCGGTGTAGCGTAAAACTGTGAGAATATAGGGTCTTGAGCTTTTACTACCGTAAAACCTAAGCCAACCAGCAAGCACGAAATTAGTAGTCGTTTATACATTATACTGTCTTTTTTTATCTTGTAATATATTTCATGGTTTCTGTAGAAAATACCAGAGATTATCTTAATTTTTGCGAGTTGCTCCGTGTATTTTTCAAAAAATACAACCTATTGTAGCAACGTTTTAATGACTTTAAACATTGTTTGCACTAAATAGATTGTTTCTACGATGATTTTTCAAAATTAAATTATCGTATTTTGGTTCTGAAAATATTTTATTGCTTAAATAAATAAATGAAATAAAATAGAGGTTCTTACTTTTTTTAAAATAAGTCATAATATAAGGAACGAGTTTACGACTAAACTTGTGCCTTCACTCGACAATTATAACTAAAAAAAAGCATACGCTTAAAAAAAAAGTGGCTGTTATCTTGATAATTATTTCAAAACAATACGCTTCAAGGTTTAAAAAAAAATCTAAGTATTATGAAAAAAATTGTGTTATTCTGTTTGTTAATTAGCCAAACGTACTTAGGTTTTTCGGCTAATCCAATGAATTTTCAAGAAATATTAAACTGGTACGATGAACCAGTTGACTTACAAATTTCTGAAACAAAAAGCATTGACGTTACTTCGTTTGAGGATGCCATTTATAGTTCAACGCATCCTACGCTCCCAATTTACAATAAAGAATTCAAATTGGATGGTTATGGGGATTTAGAAGTCCGTATTAGTAACGAAGTTTATGAAACTTTTACCCGCATTGCGAATGAAGATGATGTGCTGCTTTCGGCGACCATTAATATCAACCAAAAAGTAGAAATTGCTCGCCGACAAACGATTGGGGTCGTTAGTTTTATTCCAATTAGAATCAATCAAAATACGGGTAATTATGAGCGTTTGGTAAGTTTTGATTTGCGTGTAACCCTTCGCCAGAAGGCTTTGCCACTCAATCCATTTACAAGTCGTAATCAAACTTCGGTCTTGGCTGATGGTAATATTTATAAAATAGCAGTTTTGGAAACTGGAGTTTATAAATTGACGTATGATTTTTTAAAAAATGAATTGGGTATTAATAATTTAGATAATATTAATCCTCAAAACATTAAAATATATGGTGACGGTGGTAAAATGTTAGCGGAAGCGAACGCTGACTTTCGCTATGATGACTTACCCGAAAATGCTATTTTTGTGGAAGGAGAGGCAGATGGGAGATTTAATTCGGGCGATTTTATTTTATTTTATGGCGAAAGTCCTGACGAATGGACGTATAGTACAAATTATAAAATGAATGTCAAACGCAAGAATGTTTATAGCCTTCGAAATCATTATTTTATCAAAATAAGTGGGGGAACGGGTAAACGTATTCAAACGCAAAACTCTTTGAATAATGCGACTTTCAGCACTTCAACCTATGATTATTACGCACATTATGAAGAAGATTTAGTCAACCTTTTGGATAAAGACCTTTATCGTCACGGCTCAGGAAAAATTTGGTATGGCGAAACCTTTAAATTCACCCGTTCTCAAACTTTTGACTTTAATATTCCAAATATTATTACCAATTCTCCAGCAAAGTTATTTACCTATTTAGCTTCACGAGATATCGCTGGTAATAACAGTTTCAATGTTAAATTAGGAACTCAAAACATAGGAACGGTAAATTTAAACGCGACCTCTGCAGATGTAGAACACGCCGTTGCGAGAAGTCGAGTAGATACGTTTTTAATTAATAATCCACCGTCAAATATTTCCATTCAATTAGATTTTCAGGCTTCCGCCAATGCTGAAGGTTGGTTGAACTTTATGAGTATAAACGCTAAACGTAATTTGGTCTTTTATAATGGTCAAATGAATTTTAGAAATCGAGAATCTTTGAATCATCTTTCTACCGAATTTATCCTTTCAAATGCGGCAAATGCAACGGTTTGGGATGTGACGAATACGACTGACGTAAGGCAACAATTAGGGAATATTTCTGGTGAAACTTTCCGTTTTGGAACGACAACCGAAGAGTTAAAGGAATTTATCTCCTTTGATGGTTCTACTTTTTTAACTGCCGAGGTTATTGGAACAGTTACGAATCAAAATTTACATGGTTTGACGACACCAAATTTGGTGATTCTCTATCATCCAGACTTTCAAACGGCTGCCGAAAAATTAGCAGCACATCGCCGCAGTTATTCCAATATTACGGTCGCAGCTATTCCTGTCAATCAAGTTTATAATGAATTTAGTTCGGGAAGTATGGACGTTACGGCTATTCGAGATTTTATGAAATATCTTTATGATAAAGGCGATTTACAACACTTATTACTTTTCGGTGATGCGTCATTTGATTTTAGAAATATTTCGCAAATAGCGAACCCTCAAATGTTCATTCCATCTTACGAAACGAATGAAAGCCTCAATCCAATTACGGCATTTCCGATGGATGATTATTATGGATTGTTGGATATTACGGAAGGGGCAAATCCACAAAATGTGGGAACTTTAGATATCGGAACTGGACGATTTCCTGTAAAAACAGCCTTGGAAGCAGAGCAAGTCGTTGAAAAAGTAATTAGGTATGAAACCGACCCAACAACGCATGGCGATTGGAAAACAAGGGTTACTTTCATGGCGGACGATGAAGACGGCAACGCACACTCAAGAGATGCGAATATCATCGCTGATAGAGTCCGAGCGAATTATCCAGTTTATAATGTAGATAAAATTTTTATTGATGCGTATCGGCAAGAGATTTTGCCAGCTGGCGAACGTTATCCCGATGCAGAAAATGCAATTTATACCAAAGTTTTTAAAGGGAATTTGGTGATGTGTTATTTAGGACACGGTGATTCTAAGGGTTTGGCGCAAGAACGGATTATTGATTTAACGAAAATTAGCAACTGGACAAATGGTCAAAAATTACCGCTTTTCGTTACCGCAACCTGTTCTTTTGGCCCTTTCGACGACCACAAAGAAGTCAGCATTGGAGAAGAATTGTTTTTGAAACCTGATGGCGGTGCAATCGGTCTATTCACAACGACTCGGTTGGTTTACGCAAGTAGTAATAAAGCGTTGACGCAATCTGTATTTGATAATGTTTTACCTGCGATGGACGAAACAAAAAAATCGTTGGGCGACGTGTTAAGAAATGCTAAAAACGCTTGTGTGAATTGTACGGAAAATAGCCGAAAATTTACGTTGTTTGGCGACCCTTCTATGTATTTGAAATATCCAGAACACCATATTGTTACCAATGAAATTAATGCAGAACCTGCGACTCAAAAAGATACGATTCAGGCTTTGGAAGAGGTAACTATCAAAGGGGAAATTCAAGATGTAAACGGGAATTTGCTATCAAATTATAACGGAACAATCTACCCGACAGTTTTTGACAAAATTAAGACAAAATCAGGTTTGGGAAATGACGCTCGTAGTCGTCCTGCACTTTCGTTTGATGTTCAAAATAATATTTTATTTAGCGGACGAGCTTCGGTCACAAATGGCCTATTTAGTTTTAAGTTTATTGTACCAAAAGATATTGATTATCAGTATGGTTATGGAAAAATAAGCTATTATTCAGACAACGGTTTGAATGACGAAGCGTGGGGATATTATGATACGTTATACATCGGAGGAACGTATGCAAATGCGGTCGCTGATGATGTAGCACCACAAGTTGAGGTATTTATGAATAACGAAAATTTTGTTTTTGGCGGCATGACAGACGAAAACCCAGTTATTTACGTTAAACTTTCTGATGATAGCGGAATAAATACGTCAAGCACGGGAATCGGACATGGAATAAATGCAGTTTTAGATGAAAATACGCAACAATCTTATTCCTTAAACGATTTTTACGAATCTAAATTAGATGATTATCGAGAAGGTGTTGTAAAATATCCGCTCTTGGAAATGACAGAAGGAAGGCATCAAATCACCGTGAAAGCATGGGATGTTGCCAATAATTCAGGAACTGGCTATACGGAATTTGTCGTTGCGTCGAACGCAGAAGCCGCTTTAGACCATGTTTTAAATTATCCAAATCCATTTACCACACACACCGAATTTCAGTTTGAACATAATTTACCGAATCAGCCAATGCAGGTTCAAGTTCAAATTTTTACGGTTTCAGGTAAATTAATAAAAACCATTCAACAAGAAGTCATTGCCGAAGGGTATCGAGTGACGGGCATCGAATGGGACGGATTAGATGATTTTGGAAATACAATCGCACGAGGCGTTTACGTCTATAAAGTCAGTATTGGATTACTTTCAGAGACCAATCAAATCACGACTTCTGCAAGCGAATTTCAGAAATTAGTAATTTTGAGATAAAAATAAGTCTTGGTTTTGCGGTCAGTTAATTGATATAATTATCTTAAGACTTTAAAAAAGGTAACAACCGAAATAATGGTCTTACAATTTTTATCAAATTTTTATCAAAATAAGACGATACCACAAAATCGAAATACGAAGTACTTGGAGATGTTTATTCTGTACTCAAAGTGAAGCTATTTTTTTGTTATACGATTTATAAAAATGTGAATATAACAGCGTTACACGATTTTTTTTAAAGAAGTATAATAGGTAAAAGCGAATTTTAAGTGTAGAAAAAATCTGTCCGAATGCTCAAAACTATTTTTTAATTAAAGTTCTATTAACTCAAATATTTGGTACAAAGTATAATTAAAGTTTTATCCAAATAAGATTTCTTTTATATTTGCCGAACTTTCAAAATTATAAGGAAAAAGCGTGTTATGAAAAAAATTATTATTCAATTAGGTTTAGTTTTAGCATTAGCTATTGTTTTCAACCAAACAACTCTTCACGGTCAGATTACTCCATCAACACCAACTGACGGTCGTGTAAATACTATTATTACGGCAGTTCCTTTTTTAAGAATTGTACCAGACGCTCGTTCTGGTGGAATGGGAGACGTAGGAATGGCGATTTCGACAGATGCGAATGCGATGCACTTTAACGCATCAAAGTTAGCTTTCGCAGAAAATGACGTGAGTATTTCAGCGACTTATACACCGTGGTTACGTGCGTTGGATTTACAAGACGTTTATCTTGCCTACCTATCAGGATATAAAAAGATTGATAAAATCTCAGCGGTGGGTTTGAGTTTGCGTTATTTCTCTTTGGGAAGTATTCAATTCACGGATTTTAACGGTAGCTCTTTAGGAAATACCCGTCCGAACGAATTTGAAATAGCGGGTGCTTATGCTCGTCAATTATCAAAAAATATGTCTTTGGGTGTATCCTTAAAGTTCATCTATTCAAGATTAGCAAACGGGCCTTATAACGGTATTAATATCAGCCCGGGAGTCGCAGGTGCAGGTGATGTTTCGTTCACTTACAAAAGTGATGAAGGGATTTTTAATCAAGCTGGCAGTCAATTAACTTTCGGTGCGGCAGTTACGAATTTAGGTACAAAAATATCTTATACGGACGATGGTAACAGCGAGTTTATTCCAACGAACTTAGGTCTTGGCTTGGCTTATGAATACGCAATTGATGATTTTAATTCAATCGTTTTTGCAGTTGATTTCAATAAATTATTGACACCAACACCAGATACTTTAGATACAGACGGTGACGGTATTTTGGATTACAAACAAGCAGGCGTTGCGACAGGACTTTTCTCTTCTTTTAATGATGCACCAGGTGGATTTAGCGAAGAGTTAAACGAATTTGCATTTTCGGCAGGTATTGAATATTGGTATGACAAACAGTTTGCAATACGTGCAGGTTATTTCTATGAACACCCAACGAAAGGCGCTCGTAAGTACATATCAGTTGGTTTAGGTTTGAAATACAACATTTTTGGTTTGAATTTCTCTTACCTTGTACCAACATCTAACCGTACCAATCCTTTAGATAATACATTGAGATTCTCATTAGTATTTGATTTTGGAGCAATGGGTAAAGTTGAAGGCGTACAATAGTCACAATCATAATATTATTGGATAAAAAAATGGTTCAGCAAAAATTGCTGAACCATTTTTTTTGGTGTACCTACGGATATTCCGCTAAAAAATATAATGAAACCTCCTTTTTTTCTAAAGTTGCAACGATTATAGTTTTAAAATTTATTGGTTTTCGACATCGTAAAAACCGTTTGGATTCGTAATTTTGTAATTATAAAAATCGCCATTACCTTTTTATCATTGATTCAATGTTAAAAAACAATAATTTCGGAAATTAAAAAAGCGACTTCGAGATTTTCGGAGTCGCTTTTTCAATCCAGCGAAAGAGCAATAACAATTAATATTTAGAATATTTAGATTACCTTCATCATAAGTGTATTTTTAATAATTGCGGACATACACCGCATAATTTAACCGCTTATTGTTGTAAATAAGCGTACAAATTTATTAACATCGAAGTCGCCTTTTACACACATCATCTTCGAGTAAATAATGATTATTGGCACTTCATTTAAAAGAACAACATGAATATTTTTATTAAAAAGTTAAGTTACGATATCAAGACAGCTGATCTTCAAGCCGCTTTTGAAAAATTTGGGACAGTAGAAAATTGTAATATCGTGATGGATACGGTCACAAAAAAATCTAAAGGATTTGGCTTTGTAGAAATGCCGAATGATGCCGAAGCAAATGCTGCCATTTCAGGACTGAATAATTCAAAATTGGACGGTCGTGCAATCGCTGTAAAAGAAGCTAAACCGAAAGAAGAGCAACGGGAAGTCGATAACAACGATAGTAATAATATTGACCGCAGAGGCGGCGGTTATCGGGGCAATAAAAACAGCGGTTATAATCGCAAAAAGTAGCAGTAGTTTATTCGTATAAAACCGATTTTTGAAATTAAAAAAGCGACTTCGAGGTTTTTGGAGTCGCTTTTTCGGCTTATTTGCATTTCAAATATTAAACCTCATCATCAGGATTAAATTCCAAAACGGCTTGCGGGTCTTTCAAGTTTTTGACTTTTGAATAAATATCTGACATTTTGAAAGTCGCATCAATTGATTTGAAATAAACTTCTTCTTCCAAACCGATGTAAGTTTTCACCAACCAGCCGTCTTCTGTTTTCGTTAAAATATCAATTATCGGTGTATCTTGTTCAATTAATACATATTCCTGAAATGATGGAATAGATTGATATTTATGGAATTTCCCTCGTTTGTCATAGTTTCCTGTTGAATCTGACAATACTTCTATAACTAAGGCAGGATTTAATAATCCTTTATCATTTTCAAACATTTCCGCCTTTTCATTTACCACACAAATATCCGGGTAAACATTACTTTTATATTTTGGAATATAAACATTTTGGTCGCTATCAAACGCTTCATATTCAATTTTCCCTTCTATATGTAAACAGATGAGAAAATAAAGTCTTCCTTTAATTCTGTTGTGTGTGCTTGAACTTCCTGCCGTTTTTGTCGTCAAGACTTCGGGAAGTAAATGCACCGGTATAATTTGACCATTTCGATATTCACTTTTGAAAGCAGCCTTTTCCTCCAACTCAAAATATTCCTCTAAAGAATATAACCGAACCGCTTTTTTTTCTAAAATGTCTGCTACCATAATTTTGAAATTTACCTGTTCTCAATATCGTAAAAAACGGTTGG
>Ga0222647_1000564_pt1 | contig 15192 bp, 16 predicted proteins | sample AntAcemetagen333_FD_179864 | JGI IMG/M metagenome (GOLD analysis project Ga0222647, IMG submission 179864) | Saline water microbial communities from Ace Lake, Antarctica - #333 | ecosystem: Environmental > Aquatic > Non-marine Saline and Alkaline > Saline | place: Antarctica: Ace Lake...
TATGACTATTTTCTTAGAGTTGTAAAAGTCACACCTTAAAAGTCTGCATTTTTCTGCGTCATCTGTGTTCCTATTGCATTTGAAATTCGACTTAAAGTCGCGCATTCATTTTCGTAGAAATTATCAAAAAGCCAAAAAATACCTCCAACTACTTATTTATGAAAATAAAAAAAACGCAATTCGAAACCTTGAAAAGGTTGAATTACGTTTTTTTATATCTTGATTCTGATGTACTGCTTATGCTAATTCAGGTACTGCGTGCTCTATTCTCCGTACTCTTTTTGCTTGGATTGCTACTGCGATATCGTCCCACAGACTAATTCTTTGAATCAATGAAGCCTTTGCTACATCTAACACTTCATCCCATTTCTGGTCATTTTCACCACAAAGTTCCGTTACCATCTCGAGTGACAAAGGCCCATGTTCACCGCCATCTATTTCGACATGTCTTTCTAAATAATACGTTAATTTAGGGAAACTATTTTTACCTTTCTGGTTCGATTGTTTAATAATTTCGATAAACATATCAGGAATTAAACCCTCTCTTCCAAAAGTGAATGCCGATGCAATTTTATGCACTTCATTTGTTTGAATAACCTTAAACGTGGATTGTAAAAATGCTTTTTCAGCAGGTTTCAATTCAGACGCAGCGAGTTTTGAATCAACATCATCCAAACTATTTATCGTTTTGATAAGGTTCAACACCTTTTGTGTATCAGCACCGACTTCCTGCATCGCTTCTAAATACATATCAAAATGACTTTTGGGAACATTGTTTTCATTGACATCACTTTCTTCTCCAATCACGATTTCATTAATAAAACGTGCTGTTTTTGGATTTTTCACTGGTTTCCACGGAAGTGATACGCAGGTTAAATGATTTTGTAATGCTTTTAATAAAGACATAAAATCCCAAACCGCATAAACGTGTTTTTCCATAAAGATGGAAATATCCTCTATTTCGGATAACAAACTATACAGTTTGTGATTTTTTAACGCTTCTCTTAGTGGCAAAAGTTCTTGCTCAATTAATTCAATTCGATTCATTTAATTGTTGTTTTGTGTATTTATTAGTTCGTAACAAAAAATTTGAACTTTTGATTAATCATTTTGAAGATACAATGATAAATACTTATTTTTTATCGTAATAATGCTTGTGCAGCAATAAAAAATGCACAATCACCTGGGCGCAGTTCATATTATGGAATAAAGACTTATTGGATATCGTCGTGAGTAAAATATTGGTATCTAAAATGATTCTCACTTTTTAGCATAAGATGTTCGTTCATGAATGTTTAAAAATCTTTTCTCATCTTCCTCATTCCAATTATTTTCTTCCCAAGCTTTATTTGTACTTTCAATTACTTTTTTGGCAAAATAGCGTACAATTAACCGTTTAATTTCAGTTAAATCTTCTTGTGGGATTTCTCTTGAAAATAATTTTAATAATTCCAATTGTGCATCATTGAATGGTTGCTAAATTGTTGTCATTTTGTATCATTTTGATTTGGAATCAATTAGCTAATATACAATTATTTTATAAATTAAGTTTAGTTAATTTCGATAAAATCTAATTGGAACGAATTAAAATGGGAGCGAATTTAATAAAATCTAATGACAGAAGTCTAATTTTTAACGTCTAAAAATCTAACATCGAAAACACAATATTAATTATCAAAACATTACCTTTGCGGCTCAAATTAATAACTCAACTATTTTTATAATTGAGTTATTTGACAAATTAAACCGTGTCGGTTTCTAATAATAATTAAAAAAACATGGCAAGTACACAGAATGATACATTCAAGCAGTTAGTCGCACATTGCAAGGAATATGGTTTTATATTTCAATCGAGTGAAGTATATGATGGTTTGGCGGCAGTTTACGATTATGGGCCGAACGGTGTGGAATTGAAGAACAATATTAAGGAATATTGGTGGAAGGCAATGGTGCAAATGCACGATGATATTGTCGGAATTGATACGGCAATTTTCATGCACCCAACTACTTGGAAAGCTTCTGGTCACGTTGATGCGTTTAATGATCCTTTGATTGATAATAAGGATTCAAATAAGCGGTATCGTGCCGATGTTTTGGTGGAAGATTTTGTTGAAAATAAGATTTTGGCGAAAGCCGAAAAGGAAGTAACGAAGGCGAAAAAACGTTTTGGTGATGATTTTGACGAGGCTTTGTTCCGTCAAACGCATCCGAGAGTCGTGAAATATACGGAAGAGGCAAATGTGGCTTTGAAGCGTTTGGCGAATGGTTTGCGAGACGAAAACTTAGCTGATGTCAAAGCTTTGATTGAAGAATTGGGTATTGCTTGTCCAGAGTCTGGTTCTAAGAATTGGACGGATGTTCGTCAGTTTAATTTGATGTTTTCGACGCAGTTGGGAACGATAGCTGGAGAGGAAGGAAAATTATACTTACGCCCAGAAACGGCACAAGGTATTTTTGTCAATTTCTTGAACGTTCAAAAAACGACTCGTCAGCGTTTACCGTTTGGTATTGCTCAGATTGGCAAGGCTTTTCGAAATGAAATCGTGGCTCGTCAGTTTATTTTTCGTATGCGAGAATTTGAACAGATGGAAATGCAATTTTTTATTCAACCTGGTACGCAAAAAAAATGGTATGAATACTGGAAAGAGGCTCGTTTGAAATGGCATCAAGCCCTTCATCCATCGTCAAAATTACGTTTTCATGACCACGATAATTTGGCACATTACGCCGATGCAGCGGTGGATATTGAGTTTGATTTTCCGTTTGGTTTCAAGGAATTAGAAGGAATTCACTCTCGTACCGATTTTGATTTGAAACAGCATCAAGAACATTCTGGTCGTAAAATGCAGTATTTTGACCCAGAACGTAATGAAAATTATGTGCCGTATGTTTTGGAAACGTCAATCGGTTGTGATAGAATGTTTTTGGCAACGATGGCGAATGCTTTGGTTGAAGAAACCGTTCCTGATTCAAAGGGAAATGATTCGACTCGTATCGTATTGAAATTGCACCCAGCTTTAGCACCGATTAAGGCGGCAATTTTGCCTTTAAAGAAAAACGATGAACGTATTTCTGGCAAAGCAAAAGAGGTTTATAATTTGCTAAAAATGCACGTCAATTGTCAATATGACGATACTGGCGCGATTGGTAAATTATATCGTCGTCAAGATGCAATCGGCACACCTTTCTGTATTACGATTGATTTTGATACATTGGAAGATGACACGGTGACGATTCGAGATAGAGATACGTTATTGCAAGAACGTGTTGCAATTAGTGACTTACCAAGAATTGTGAAAGAAAAAACAGATATGACACAATTGTTTGTTTAATTGGAAATTAAAATTTTCTCTATCACGCATAAATTTAAAAAAGCCTTTTATCAATAATTGATAAAAGGCTTTTTTTATAGGTCAAAAGATTGCGTAAAAACGGTCAAACTCGTAACCCGCGACACCAAAACACCAAGAAACTCAGAAACTCGCTAATCATCATGCTCGTCTTCAATTTTACCAAAAATACGTTCTAAAATATCTTCTAACGTAATGATACCAACCAGTTCTTTTTCTTCGTCAAGGACATAAGCGATACTTTTTTTATTTTTAATAAACTCATTCAAAACCTCATAACCGTCATCATCAATTTCGACCGCTGTAATATCCAAAATAACGTCTTCTATTTTTTCAAACTGCTTAAATATACTTTGATGATGAATGTAACCAACGAATGCCGCTTTTTGGGTATCAAAAACCAATAACCGTGAAAATTTAGTATGAATAAATTTATATTTTAAGGTTTCTATATCTACGTTAGCCGAAACCCATTCGACTTTATTCATTGTGATTAAACAATCTTGAACTGTAATATCTCGCAGCAATAACGCCTGTTGAAATAGACTTGTATCAAAATCCATATCCTCCTCATTCTCCGTTTTATTCCCCACTTCGGTCACAAAATCCTCCAAATCTACCCTTGAAAAGGAATAACTGTCTTCCTTCGTTTCCGTTTTCAAAAATACTCTTAATAACCATTTTGAGAGCTTAACCGTTATCCAAACAATCGGCGATAATAGCCAATAAACGACCCCTAAAACGTAAACCGTCCAAACCAAAATCTTTTCTGCAAACATTTGAAATAAAGACTTTGGTATGAATTCGCCGAACAACAAAACGATAAGCGTTGTGATCAACGTCAGAATTAATAAAACCGAAAATTCGCCCGAAAGCCAAACAGGTAAAATACCTTGCAGCGCTTCGTTCCAAAGCTCTTCCGTCAACATTCCAAAAATTACCAACGCAATATTATTTCCAACCAGCATCGTCCCTAAAAACTTAGAGGGTTGTTCATAAAACTTTGACAAAATCTTTCCAGAAAGCGTTCCTTGTTGCGTTTTGACTTCGATCTTCAAGCGATTCGCAGAAATAAACGCAATTTCCGAACCCGAAAAAAAGGCGGAAAAAAGTAATGCCAATAATATAAGAAAGTAGGATATTATCATTTTTTTTGATTCATTGTTTGGTGATTTCTGATTCGTTACTCATAATTCGGCATTTGTGATTCGTTACTCGTGATTTATAACTTTTTTACAGCTTTCGTACGCCCTATGATTTCACATTATTGCACGTCTGCCGAATGCCGAGTAACAAATCACGAATCACGAATACCAAATCATCATTCCAATAAACTTTCATCACTAATTCTATCTGATTGTAATCGTCCGCTGACCTTTTTTAATTCCCAGTTTTGAAAATTATAATCGGATTCAAAACCATATCCTTTAATGACTTCGGTTGCAGTCGTAATCGTAATAAATCGATCCGAATAAACCTTTTGCGTAGATTCGTCCCAAATCAAACCTTCCGTTTCGATGATTTCATTTTTAATACTTCGGATGACGACACTATCTTCAATTATAAATTTATTGGTTTTATCGTATTGTACCGCTGTTTTTGCAGTTAATCGGCTTTGAATATTTTTATTTTCATCGAAAAAATCTACCAAAATTCCATTTGGAAATTCCCGACGAGGATTTTTTGCCTCATTATAATTATATAATAAAGGTGCTTTTATCCGTACTCGAACGACTGCCGAATCGCTGTATAAAATTTCCACAGAATCAGCAACTTCGTAATAAGTATCGGCTTGTACAATGACCTCTTCCGTTTCTAACGCTTCGCCGTTCCCACAACTTACCAAAAATACACTTGATGTTAGTAAAACGAAAATTGATATTCTAAACATGAAATTTTTTTTGTGTTGATGCTTTGACGTGTTGACGTTATAGCGAACCTCGGCACTTCAGTACGTCAACACATCTAAAAATAAAGAGCAAAGGTAAACATTATTAACCTATCGAATTACCACCTGTAAATATCTATGAGTAAAGTTTTTTTAACAAAAAAATCAGATTCCATTCCCCTACTTTTGCGTTTTAAATCGCTTTTTTTGAAGGTCTGAAAAAAGTTGGGCGAAAATTTAACTGTTTATCAAGGAGTTATGAAAGTCAAGTTCAATTTTTTTTATAAAATCCTTTGTTATTTATAATAATAAAAATTACCTTTGCACTCGCATTTTCAGAAGAGCCGAGGCACAATGCTATTGAGGTAAAAAAATGCAACAAAAATAATTTTATCAATATTAAAAAACTTTATTGTGAATACATTAAGTTATAAAACAAAATCAGCGAAAGCAAGCGATATCGAGCCAAAATGGTTCGTGATAGATGCTGAGGGTGAAGTACTTGGGCGTATGTCGAGTAGGATTGCTCACGTTTTGCGTGGCAAGCACAAGCCGAACTACACACCTCACGTTGATTGTGGCGATTTCGTAATCGTTATCAACGCTGACAAAATACGTTTGACGGGTAGCAAGATGCAACAGAAAGAGTATATCTCTCACTCGATGTATCCAGGTGGTCAAAAACGGATCACTGCTGAAAACCTTTTGGTTAAAAAACCAACTGCTATCGTTGAGAATGCAGTAAAAGGAATGTTGCCTAAAACTAAATTGGGTAGCAGAATGTACAAAAAACTATTTGTTTACGCAGGTGCAGCTCATAAGCATGAAGCTCAACAACCTGAACCTTTTAAATTCTAATATAAGATGGAAATAATTAATGCCGTTGGTAGAAGAAAGGCTGCTATAGCTCGTGTATATTTGAAAAAAGGAACGGGTAATATCACCATTAATGGAAAAGATTACAAAGACTTTTTCCCACAAGCACACATTCAAGGAAAAGTTTTAGAGGCAATCAATGAAGTAGAAGTTCAGGGTCTATACGATTTCAGTGTCAATGTGAAAGGTGGTGGAATTAAAGGACAAGCTGATGCGATTCGTATGGGAATGGCTCGTACTTTAGTGAAACTAAACGAAGAGTTCCGTTCACCATTGAAAGCGAAAAAATATCTTACTCGTGACGCTCGTGTCGTTGAACGTAAGAAATACGGTAAACCGAAAGCACGTAAGAGCTTCCAGTTCAGTAAACGTTAATTTTTTTCGAAATCTGTGTTTGAAAAGCTTGATTGCATATATCCTGTTTTTTGCACAACCTTTTAAATTTAAAGATAATGTCAAAACCAACATATAAAGACCTCTTGGATGCAGGTGTTCACTTCGGACACCTTAAAAAGAAGTGGAATCCTAAAATGTTACCTTACATCTTTATGGAACGTAAGGGAATACATATCATCGATCTTAATCGCACATCTGAAGAAATGGAGCGTGCTGCAAAAGCGATGAAATCTATCGCCAAAAGCGGTAAAAAAATCATGTTCGTTGCTACTAAGAAGCAATCTCGTGAAATCGTCAAAGCTGCTGCCCTTAGTGTGGGTATGCCTTTCGTTGTAGAACGTTGGTTAGGTGGTATGATGACTAACTTTTCAACTATTCGTAAGTCTGTTAAGAAGATGAATAGTATTGATAAGTTATTGAACGATCAGAATGCAAACATTACTAAAAAAGAACGTCTAATGCTTTCTCGTAAAAGAGAAAAATTAGAGAGAGTTTTAGGTGGTGTTGCTGGTTTGACTCGTTTGCCTTCTGCTATTTTTGTAGTTGATATTTCTCACGAACATATTGCTATCAAAGAGGCTCACAAATTAGGAATGAGAACTTTCGGTATGGTAGATACAAATTCTGACCCTAACCAGATTGATTTCCCAATTCCAGCAAATGATGATGCATCTAAGTCAATTGAAATTATTACCAATTACTTGACATCAGCTATTCAAGAAGGTTTGGACGAACGTCAACAAAAGAAAGATTCTTCTAAGAAAGAGGAACCTGCAACTACAGCTCCAGCTGCTAAAGCGGAGTAATAAATACTTAGTAAACTATGAATAAATGATAGCCTATTTGACGTTGTAACGTAGTATTAATACTATATTCAAGCAAAGTGGTTTGATTTATTTTTCCTATCATAGAGGTATTATTATAGTTAAAAAATGGAATACTGAAATTATTATTAATTTCAGTATTTCCATTTTTTATTAGGTAACAAAATATTTTATTTTAATAATAAATAACTTAACTGATGAGCGTGAAAATCACCGCTACAATGGTAAAAACGCTTCGTGATCAAACCGGAGCAGGCATGATGGATTGTAAGAAAGCATTAGTCGAAGCCGAGGGCGATTTCGATACTGCTATCGCAAACTTACGCAAGAAAGGTCAAAAATTATCTGACAGCCGTGCTGATCGTGCAACTACGGAAGGTGTTGTTATCGCTTTAACAAGCGAAGATGGCAAAAAAGGTGTTGCTGTGAAAGTAGGATGTGAAACAGATTTCGTTGCTAAAAACGAAGATTTTGTCGCTTTTGCTCAATCTATCGCTGATGTTGCTTTAGCTAATTTCCCTGCTACAATAGAAGAATTATTAGCTTTAGATTTGAACGGAATCACTGTTGGTGAGAAAGTTATCGAACAAACGGGTGTTATCGGTGAGAAAATCGAAGTCTCTAAATACGAAACTTTAGAAGCTGAATTGGTCGTTCCTTATATCCACATGGGTTATAAAATGGCTGTATTGTTAGCTTTAAATCAAAATAATGAAACAGCAGTTGAAGCTGGAAAAAATGCTGCAATGCAAGTTGCTGCAATGAATCCTGTTGCTGTGGATAAAAGTGGTGTCGATACTTCTATCATCGAAAAAGAAATAGAAATCGGAAAAGAACAAGCTCGTAATGATGGTCGTCCAGAAGCAATGTTAGAGAAAATTGCGATGGGTAAATTAAATAAATTCTACAAAGAAAATACTTTAATGAACCAACAATACGTGAAAGATAGTAAAGTGTCAATCAAAGAATATTTTAATTCTGAGTCAAAAGGTTTGATTGCAACTGCTTTCAAACGAGTCACTTTAGGATAAAATGAATTTAATTGTTCATTTTCATTAATAATAAAGCCGAACTTCAAATTATTGAAGTTCGGCTTTTTATTTTTCCCATACCGACGACTTTAGTCGTCAGGTAATACATTCCTAAATGAGTAAACCAGCGACTAAAATTCCCCTTACTTGAGCTTTTGTTCGTCAGCTAATTTCAACCCAAACCGTTTTGAAAAATCCAAAATATCCGGTCGAGTCGTAGAAAAAACCAATAAACCCAAACCGAATAAGGCAAAATAAACCGATTTCGCTTCAATGATTGCCGCAATAATCGCCAATAAACTGCCTATTTCCATCATCGCCCAACGCACAAACAAATTTTTGCGGTATTCCACAAATTTTGCTTCCAACGTAGATTCTGATGCTGCAAACTTTTTTAAGTTGGTATTAAAAATATAAAACCCAGCCACCGTTCCACCTATCATCACCGCAGGAACAAGGTAAATCAAGGTTTCCGTATCCGAAATGACACCATTTATCATCACATAATTCGCCACAACCGCAAATGCTAATTGTCCTAATAGAAGTCCTAAGAAAATGATTTGAAGATTTTTAAATTGTTCTTTCATCGTTTTTTGGTTTTTAGTCGTAAAGATATGAAGGTATTTTGGTTTTGACCTTAAAATCCTAAAACCTTAAAACCAAAATATCTTCCTTTACTCATCGCTTCGACACTTTATTATGCGTAATTGCCTTCTGCCGACTGCATTTAAAGCGTTCCACATCCTCACTTCTGCGTTTAGCGTGTTTCGTCGCTCGACCTTGCACCCGTTCTCGCCACATCTTCCAGCTACTCAGCTTCATTTCCTCCCGCATCAGTTTTATCACATCTTTTTCAGGCACACCAAACTGAATTTCAATCGCATCAAAAGTCGTTCTATCTTCCCACGCCATTTCCACAATTCTATCAATATCTTCGGTCACTAATTCGTATTGTTTCGCAATTTTTCCCATTTTCTTACTTTTTTAATTTCAACAATTTAGGAATAAACAGATTCCTTCTTCGATTGTTTTTAAAAACTTTACAGCTGTACTTATTACCCTAAATCACTTTCGTATTAAAATAATAATAATGTATAAAATAATATTTTATACTAAGTTTGGAAGTCCTCCACACTTCCGATTATTCAAAAAAAAGGTTGCGTTGGCTCTTTCCTAACATTTCCTTAACGTTAAATCAATGAAACGACCGTTTCGACATTAATTCTCATTTCAAAGGTTACATTTTAGCAAATGCTTACGTTATAACAGCAAACGAAACAAACACTAAAACACTAAGTGATGAAACAGTTATTTTTTATAATTATAACAATATTTTTGGCAAGCTGCCAAACCGATGACTTGACTTTTGACAATACCGCTGCTATGAATGGCGTTTACCAATTTGAAAAAACGTGTATGTATCCAACGGTTGGCAAAGATTTGACGATGACAAATGCGTTAGAATTGACCTTTACACCTGATTTAAAAAATACCAATCAAATTCTAATTGAAGAATTAGGGATTTATGCCAAAATCACGGAAAATAGTTTAGATATTCCGTACCAAACTGATGCCGCAGGACAATTTTCTTACGCAGGTTATGGCAAAAAAGATGGAGATGATTTGCAATTGTTTTTAAATATTAATAATCATACTTCAAATACAATCGAAACGTGCAAAATGCAAGGGCAACGATTGGAATTCTTGGATTAGGGAACAGGAAATAAATAATTCCAATAACTTTGAATAAAAAACGTCCTATTGAAAATCAAATTCAATAGGACGTTTTTTTATTATTTATTAATACCAAACCTTAACACCAAAAGACCTTTCCTCACAACAACGAATAACTATCATCTTCGTCGTCGTCATCTTGAGCATACGGATTTTCATTTTCATCAGGAATAAAATCTAACTCATTACTAATTTCAATCGTTTCCGCTGCAATAATCGCATTATTAAAAGGCGACATTTCTTGGTGAATCCGAATCATTCTGCGACTCAACGCAATACCAACCACCAAAGTCACCATCGTCAAACCCGTCAAAGCAGGGAAGTTTTTTTGGAAAATAAAAAAATCATACGCTCCGTGTAACGCCACCGCACCAATGAAACCTTGCAACAAAAATCGAATTCGACCTCTATCTGTAAACTTTGCCAAACCCACGTAATAACCCATAATCACCGCAAAAGCTGCATGAGCAGGAACGGCAGTAAACGCCCGAATTATCGTCGTTTGCAAACCATAACTTGTGGCGTACATAATATTTTCCGTCGTCGCAAAACCCATCCCAATCATCACCGCATAAACGATTCCGTCCAGCGGCTCATCAAATTCTTTTTTTGGAAAAATATACCCTCGTAAAAACACATATTTTACCAGCTCCTCGCTTCCCGCAACGACCACAAACGCAAAAATCATCGTCGTCACAATATCTGCCGACACGTCATAACCCAAACTCATTCCCCAACGCTCCAAAAAAATCGCAGGAATCGTACTCAACGCACCAAAAATGAAACACCAAATCAAGTATTTGTGCGGTTCTTTATCATGAATATCCTTGTAATAAATATAAATAGCAATCAATAATCCAGGCAAAGTCGCCAATGCAATGGTCAGTATGTTCATTTGTTAATTAGTTGATTCGTTAATTGGTTAATCGCATTTTTCAATAAATCTTCCTTTCCATTTTCTATTTTTAATACTTTCAAAACGGCCATTTTTTCAATAACATTTTGCAATTCAAAATTCTCTTGCGATTTCCAATAAATTCCTTGATTTTCCAAATATTCCACTAAATATTCCTGTTCCGTCTGTCCAGGCGTTGGAATGAAAGCTGCCTTTTTTTCCATTTTCGCCAAATCCATCAGCGTGCTGTAACCAGACCGAGCGACGATTACTTCACAAGCCGCGATTTTCTTATTTAATTTTTCTGCGGTCAAATAACCATGAATTTCCAAGTTATCGCTTTGGTCGAATTGTTCCAAATCCGTTTTTCCTTTTACCAATAAAAAAGAAATATTTTTATTCGTTTTTTGAATAATCGAAATTTGTTTTAGCAATATATTTTCTAATAAAGTTCGCTGTGGTTCTGGACCTGAAAGAATGATGCCGATATCAAAATATTCGCTTACTTTCATCGGTTTCATACGTGACAAAATACCGATATATTTGACTTTCGTCAATAAAAAACCGTGAGCCAATTCACCAGCTAAATTCGGTTCATTTGGGAAATCAGGAATCCAAATTGTTCCAAAAAGTCGCAAAACTAAGTTATTCCAACGATTTACAAAAAAATCTAACCATTGAATTCCTGTCTTAATATTTACCTGATGCGTCATAAAAACCGTTGGTACTTTCCATGTCCAACAGCCATAACGGTTATCCGAAATCACCGCATCAATTTTGTATTTCTCGATTATTTTTTGCAAAATAAACCATTCCGAGAGCATCGCAAAAGCAATTTTGGGCGATTGCGTTGCCACATTCCACAACATATTTTTAGTGCGATACGATACATTATAAGCAGGCAATTTTAGGTGCGTCAAAGTCGGATATTCCTTTTTTAATAACGCCAAAGCCGTCCCGTCCGAAGCAGTGACGACCTCAATATTTTGCTGCAATAATTCATTAATAATCGGCATGCAGCGAGTCGCATGACCCAAGCCCCAATTCAAAGGAGCGACCAAAACTCGTTTTGATTTGATGAACTTTCCTTGCCCACCGAAAGTATTTTTTTCGTTTGTTATCAAATCCTAATAATTAAAATTAAAGCGGTTCATTAAAAATCCAAAGGGTAAGTGATGAAAACAAATATACTAAATCTCAATTATTAATGATTTTGTTTTTTTGACAAATCCCATGGAAAATTAAATTTTTATTCTTATTGAATATTTCTTACGCCTATCCCGATTTCTCGGTGTTGATATTACTGCGAACGTCAATATATCAACACATTAACACAAAAATGTAAGCTACCTCTGATTTTCGTTTTATCAAGGGATTTATCAAATAACCATAACTTTAATACTTATTTATGATTTATGAACGTTTGTAGGAGACGATTGTAGTTGTTATTGCGTTTATACCAAATAATCATTACAATCACAGCAATATTAACAAGCATTACAAGCATATTCAAATGAAAAATATTAAAAAATTATTATTTGTTGCTTTAGTTTTCAGTTTTACCGTTTCCGTTACCAGTTGTGCGTCAAATCACGGCTATAAGAAAGGAAAAAAAACGAAGAAAAAGCGGGGATGTAACTGTCCAAGTTTTTCAGCAGATGTGATTAATTGGGACGAAGCAGTGGAATTAGGTTAGGAATAAGTAGCGTCGAATTCATTCGACAAGCTGTTGTTAATATAAAATCATAAAACACACCAGTCGAATAAATTCGACGGTACAAAAAAGAGCTATGAAAATTTTAGGAAAAATCGTTGTTGCAGCTATCGTATTGAGTTTTTTAGTGAGCGTAAGTAGTTGCCGTTCTTCAAAATCAGGCTGTCCGACTAATTTTAGCGTAGAAGCCAATATTTAGTAAAAACTTAAATTATAATTAACACAAAGCCGTTGTCAATAAATTTGATAACGGCTTTTTAATTGAACGCCTATTCTTACGCACAATCATACTTTTTTAAAATATACCTCATATTATTGTTAATAATCCAACAATAAAAGCGAAATTTGTAATTATTACTAAAAAAATACGGAATAAAAAGACTATGGAATTTTTAAAACAATTAGGACTTGAAGCGTTCAATATTGGCACAAGTACAGGCTCAAATTGGCTTGGCGATAAGAATAGTGAAATCATCGAATCTTATTCGCCTGTTGATGGTAAATTGATTGGAAAAGTTACCGTTACAACCAGAGACGAATACGAAGCAGTAATGGATTCTGCAAAATCAGCTTATAAAGTTTGGGCAAAAACGCCTGCTCCACTACGTGGCGACATCGTGCGTCAGTACGGAGATGCTTTGCGGGAAAATAAAGAGGCCTTAGGTCATTTGGTTTCTTACGAAATGGGAAAATCTTTGCAAGAAGGTTATGGTGAAGTTCAAGAAATGATTGATATCTGTGATTTTGCAGTCGGATTGTCTCGTCAATTATACGGTTTGACGATGCACTCAGAGCGTCCAGATCACAGAATGTACGAACAATGGCATCCTTTAGGTATCGTTGGCGTTATTTCGGCTTTTAATTTTCCTGTGGCAGTTTGGTCTTGGAACGCAATGTTAGCAATTGTTTGTGGTGACGTTTCTGTTTGGAAACCATCTGAAAAAACACCACTTTGTGGGGTTGCTTGTCAGTTATTGTTACAAAAGGTATTGAAAGAAAATAATTTGCCAGAAGGCATTTCTTGTTTAATAAATGGTGATTATAAAGTAGGTGAATGGATGACGAATGATACTCGTGTGCCATTGATTTCAGCGACAGGAAGTACGAGAATGGGTAAAATCGTTTCGGCTACGGTTGCTGGTCGCTTAGGTCGCACAATTTTAGAATTGGGTGGTAACAATGCAATTATCGTTACACCAAATGCAAATTTGGAAATGGTTTTAGTTGGAGCAGTTTTCGGCGCAGTCGGAACGTGCGGACAACGTTGTACTTCGACTCGTCGCTTAATCATTCACGAATCGATTTACGACAAAGTAAAAGAACAATTGGCAGGTGCTTACAAACAATTGAAAATTGGTGATCCTTTGGATTCTAATATTCATGTTGGGCCTTTAATTGATAAAGAATCGGTGGCAAATTACATGAAAGCGATTGAACGAGTACAGGAAGAGGGTGGAAATATGGTCGTAGAAGGCGGTGTTTTAGAAGGAGCCGGTTATGAATCTGGTTGCTACGTCAAACCTTGTATTGCAGAAGGCGATAATAGTTTTGCTATCGTTCAGCACGAAACTTTCGCACCAATTTTATATGTGATGAAATATAGTACTTTGGAAGAAGCGATTGCAATGCAAAACGGTGTGCCACAGGGTTTATCGTCTGCAATCATGACCGATTCATTGCGAGAAGCAGAAGCATTTTTATCTGTTTTGGGTTCTGATTGTGGTATTGCAAATGTCAATATCGGTACTTCAGGAGCTGAAATCGGTGGTGCTTTCGGTGGCGAAAAGGAAACTGGTGGCGGTCGTGAGTCTGGTTCTGATGCGTGGAAAGGTTATATGCGTCGTCAAACCAATACGATTAATTACGGTGCTGAATTACCTTTGGCACAAGGAATTAAGTTTAGCCTTTAGACGAACGCTTCGCTCGTTTGACGGATGAAACGTGTTCAAAAAAAAGTAAATATTATTTTATTGAAAAGACTCGTTAAATGCGGAAGCATTTGGCGAGTCTTTTTTTTGTTAATTATAAAGTTAGCTAATTTTAATTTAAAATAATTCATATTTATAATATTTTGATTTACAGATAAATATTTATTTTTTATTTGCATAATATCGAAAAAAAGGATTATACTAATTTGTAATATTTTATAGAAGTCAAAATTTTAAGCCAAAATTAGTCGTAGTTATTGGAATCCCTCGAATAATACATTAGTGAATTTAACTATCACATTTTTTAATAAAAATTAACGTCTTAGTATCTGCTTAAAAACCTGATATAAATACGGGTGAAATTCTATACTCTTTTATTTATGAGTTCGTTACAAATATAATATTATATTATTTAATAATTATATATGGATTTTCAGAGTAATAGCGGGTTTTATATGTGACTAACTTTTTTTAAGCTATAATTACTTTAGATAAATTTTTTATTTGTCTTAGAATCAATTGAGGCAATTTAATTGCTCGAAAGATACAGATTGAA
>Ga0222647_1000565_pt1 | contig 15156 bp, 15 predicted proteins | sample AntAcemetagen333_FD_179864 | JGI IMG/M metagenome (GOLD analysis project Ga0222647, IMG submission 179864) | Saline water microbial communities from Ace Lake, Antarctica - #333 | ecosystem: Environmental > Aquatic > Non-marine Saline and Alkaline > Saline | place: Antarctica: Ace Lake...
CTTCAGGCGAAACCAAAGCAGATGACGACACTTACAGTTTGATAATGAGGGATAAAGAGAAATTGTTGGGATTAGATAATTCTTTGCGTTTTATTTTTTCACATTCTGCACTTCGTGAAGGTTGGGACAATCCAAATGTATTTCAAATATGCACCTTGAATGAAACCAAATCCGACATAAAAAAACGTCAGGAAATTGGTAGAGGGTTGCGTTTGGCGGTTGACCAAACAGGAAAACGAACCTATGACCAAAATATAAACCGATTGACAGTTATTGCCAATGAAGCGTATGATGATTTTGCCAAAGCTTTGCAAAAAGAAATTGAAGATGATTGCGGGGTAGCATTTACGGGCAGAATCAAAAATCATAGAGACCGCACCGCTATCAAGTATAGAAAAGGTTTTGAAGCCGACCCGAAATTCTTGGATATTTGGGAAAAGTTGAAAAGGAAAACCACTTACCGAGTAAATTACAAAACAGACGAATTAATTACTTTGGCTGCAAAAGCCATTAAGGATTTAACTGAAATCAAAGCACCTTCATTACGCTCTACAAAGATTGGAATTACAATGACAGAGGAAGGTGTAGGCACAAACTATGTTGGCGAGAAAGTAGAATCCTATGGTAGTTACGCTTGGAAAATACCTGATGTTTTGGGCTACATTCAAAGCAAAACAGAATTAACACGTTCAACCATTGAAGAAATATTAAGCAAGTCAGAGAGAATTGAGGATATTCTCATCAATCCGCAATTATTTTTAGACTTGGCTACAATCGCTATAAAAAGGACTTTGTACGATTTAATGATTAACGGAATCAAATATCAAAAAATAGGTGGTTCGGAATATGAAATGGCATTGTTTGAAGCCCAGGAATTAGAAGTTTATCTGAACGATTTTTCGTTTAAAGTTTCAGACTCTTCAAAAACCATTTATGAAGAATTTGTGCCTTTAGATTCAGGTGTTGAGAGCAAGTTTGCTCAAGACTGTGAAACAAGCGAACAGATAAAGTTTTATTTCAAACTTCCGAATTGGTTTAAAATACCCACACCGATAGGAAATTATAATCCTGATTGGGCATTGGTATTTGAAGACGATAAGAAAATTTATTTTGTGGCTGAAACAAAAGACACAGGCACACCGCAAGTGGACTTATCAAAATTAAGCGGAGCCGAGCAAATGAAAATTAAATGTGGTAAAGCTCATTTCAACGAATTTGACGATTTGGAATATAAAGTAGTAAATAAAGTAGGACAATTGATAGAATAATGCCAACGCTAAAAGCCATACACATTTGCAATTCGCACCAGCCAACGCTAAAGCCAAAAATTGCAAAAGAGTATGTCTTTGCCAACGCTAACAGACGGACGAAAAAATAAAGCCAGCAGGTAACAATGTATATAAAAAATAGGCGAAACAGTAGTAAAATCAAGGCTTTTGGCTCGTATCAAACTAAGTGCTTAACCGAAAGTTTCGTGCTTCGAAATCGCCTACTTTTCATATACTCAACGTTACCTGCAAGCTGAAAAAAATCCACCGCACGGTCAAGCACATTTATTTTTTGCCAACGCTTAAGCCAACAAAAAAAAAAATAAAAGAGCTTGCCCTTCCCCACCACCACCCGAATTGGAAATTTCAAATTATTTCTTATATTTGTCAAATACTGACAAGTCTAAATATTCAAGTCAAATGAAACAATATTTCGGAGAATACATCAGACAATTACGGACTAAACACGGATTTACTTTAACTCAACTTGGTGCCAAACTAGATTTGGACTCTGCTAATCTGAGTAAAATCGAAAATGGAAAACGGGATTTTGACGAAAAACGCTTAAATCAACTCGCAACTGTGTTCGACTTAGATTTAGAAGAACTAAAAACAGAATTTTTCAGCGGTTTATTTGCAAAAAAGCTATACGACAGTAGTTGCTCAACAGATGCACTTATTGTTGCGGAGAAAAAAGTTAAATATTTACGTCAGATTAATGCTAAACAAGAAAGCCTCAAACTTTAAAATATGCCAAACAATTTAAACAAATACCTAAACAAAGTTATTCAAGGCGATTGTCTTGAAGAAATGAAGGAAATCCCGAGTAAAAGCATAGATATGATTTTATGCGATTTGCCTTACGGAACTACCCAAAACAAATGGGACTCGGTTATTGACCTAAATAAACTTTGGACTGAATATTATAGAATAATTAAAGACAATGGAGCTATTGTCCTCACTTCTCAAGGAATATTCACAGCAAAACTCATTTTGAGTAATGAAAAGGATTTCAAGTACAAAATTGTTTGGATAAAGTCAAAAGCTACTAATTTTTTAAATGCAAAAAAACAGCCTTTGAGAAAGCACGAGGATATTTGTGTTTTTTATAAAAAACAACCGAACTACAATCCTCAAATGACAGAAGGCGAAGCATATGACAAAGGTTTTAGAAAAGACCAATTAACTGGTAGTTACGGAGACTTTACACCTAAACACGTAAAAAGTAATGGAAATAGATATCCAACTGATGTCATTGCATATGAAGAGCAATCCATTGAAGATTTTGTTTATGTTAAAACAGCCGAATCAGAAGGTACAGTTTATCACCCAACTCAAAAACCAATTGAATTAGGCAGATATTTGATTAGAACTTTTACGAAACCAGGAGATGTTATACTTGATAACGCTTGTGATGATAATTATATGGGCGTTACCCTATCGGGTCGGGCTATCCGTTACAAGTCCTCGCTCGTGCCTCGCTGTGGGCTTTTCACTTCTATCCCTAACGCAAAACTCGTAGCTTAATGGCAGAAAGATTAACATATTTAGATATTGCATATCAAATATTGAAGGACACTAAAAATTCTAGGTCTTTACATTATAAAATAATTGCAAAGAGAGCTTTCAATTTAGGGTTAATAGAAAGTGATGATTTAATAATTGCAGGAAATATTTCATCAGCAATTAATGCCGACATTCGAAAAAGTAAAATTGAAGGAGAAGAATCTAGATTTATTTCTTACGGAAAAGCCCAATATGGTTTAACGGAAAACGAACCTAAAGGGATTTTCGCTGATATTCGAGATAAAAACAATCAAGTCAAACGACATTTATTACAAGCTTTAATGGCAATGCCACCATTTCAATTTGAAGAATTAGTTGGGGAAGTTTTAAGAAATTTAGGTTTTGAAAACATTGCTGTAACAAGTAAATCTGGCGATGGCGGTATAGATGTAACTGGAGAGTTAGTTGTAGCTGGAGCAATTAAGAATAGTGTTTGTGTTCAAGTTAAGCGTTGGAGAAATAATGTTCAGCGTTCAAGCATTTCAGAATTAAGAGGAAGTCTAAGACCACATCAAACGGGATTATTCATAACAACTTCGGATTATTCGAAACCTTCTATTGAAGAAGCTAGCGACCCATACAAAGCACCAATATCTTTAATTAATGGAAGAGAATTAGTTGATATTATGTGTGATTTTGGAATGGGTGTCACTTCAGAAGAAGTTATAATATATGACATTGATGAAACTAATGGAGTAGTTGACATTCCACAAAAGATTGAGTTTGACGAAAAAGGTATTGAAATTTTCACTACATACAAAGGTCAAGAATATTACGCAATATATTTTTCAGAGAATAGAATTTTATTCAATAATGAAATACATAAGTCAGTTTCATCTGCTGGAACTAAAGTTCAAAATGGACTACCTGTAAATGGATGGAAATTTTGGAAATTTAAAGATGAGAAGGATGGTAAGACCTATCCAATTGATAGAATAAGAAAGGAAAAAAAGAAGAAATGAGCGAATCAATCCAAGAAGTAGCTTTTTCAGAAAATGAAATTCATATTACATATCCAAATTACGGTGCGGACGGTAGAAATTATGGAGAGCTATTCGATTTTTTAGGAGATTACGACATAATAACTGCTTCAGAAATTGGGCAAGATGTTATCTTGATGTCTAGTAACTTATATTTCTTTTCTATTCAAGATGAATTTATATTGAAGAGAACAGGCCAAATAAGCTTACCAGTGGAGTGTTCTATTGAAGATTATATAGATAAAGATAATCCTGAACATCAATCGTTTCTTCAATGGTACTTATAAGTCTTTACGTTTTTGCGAAAGCGTAAAAACATTTTTCTTCACCTAAAAAATTGGCAGATTTGTTAACTTGCCTAACCATTGATGACAAAACAAAAATAGTAATTGACCCTTGTTGTGGAACAGGGACAATTATAAAACAAGCCTATGAATTAAAAGAAGAATATGAAATAAACTCGGATGATATTCTTAACAGTATTTGGGCTTCCGACAAACATTCATTTCCTATTCAACTTTCAACTTTGTCAATGGCTAAGCCTTCAAATATTGGCAAAATAATCAACGTTTTTGGTTCTGATGTAATCGAACTAAACCAAGGAGATACAATAGAATTTCGAAATCCGAATAATGGAGAAATAGTAGAGAAAGAACTCCCTACAGTCGATTACGTAGTATCTAATTTGCCATTCATTAAGAGCAAGGAAATGAAAGTTTTGAATCCACATATCGTTGACATTAACGATTGGATTAAAGAAGAAGCTGACACAACAGAAACACTAAGTGGTAAAAGTGATATTTTTGCATACATTCCCTTTTATCTTCATCAATTTTTATCCGAGAATGGTAAAATCGGACTTATTCTATCAAATGCTTGGTTGGGTACTGATTATGGCGAAATATTCTTAGAACTTTTTCAAAACTTCTTCAAAATAGAATTTGTAGTAATTTCTGGAAAAGGAAAGTGGTTTGATAATGCAGATGTTGTAACTACAATATTAGTTGCTTCAAAAAAAGACCCGAAAATCATTACAGCAGATAATAATGAAATCTCATTTTGCACACTAACAGAAGAGTTAGAGGAAATAGCTGATATCAAAATACTGAGTGATAATATAATCGTAAACAGAGAATCAGAAAATCTAACCATAAATAAATATTCTATAGCTCAAATAAATGCTTTTGAAGATTTTGGAATTCCTTGGTCTGGTTATTTTTCCAATCTAAGTTGGGTAGATAATGTTAGAGAAAAATTTATCAATACAAGTGATATTTTCCATTTTACCAGAGGAGAAAGGCGTGGTTGGAATGCAATGTTTTATCCCGATTCAGGTCACGGAATTGAAAGTGAATACATTAAGCCTGTACTCAAGAACTTACGAAATACTGCAAGACTAGCATCTGTTACTAACAAGGAAGCATTTTGTTGCTCTAGAAGCATTGCAGAACTTCAAGAGCTTGGGCATACTGGTGCAATAAATTGGATAAGGTCGTTTGAAAACCAAAATAATAATAGTGGAATTCCACTAACAGATTCATTAAGTAAGCCTAATATGTTTTGGTATGAAATGAAAACTGATAATATGGCTGATTTTGTAGCTAATGTAAACTATGATAGAAGTCTATTCATTTCTAAACTTGAAAATCGCTCATTTATTGACCAAAGACTAATTGGACTTTCTGTAAAAGATGAATTTCGAGTTGAAAACAAAATTTTATACTTAGCTCTTCTTAATTGTACTGCCAGTTTATTTTTGATTGAGAGTTTTGGTTTTGGTCGTGGCTTAGGAGCCTTAGATTTAAGAGCGACCAAATTTGAAAGAGACTTTAAAGTTCTAAATCCAAACATTTTAACAAATGACCAAAAATCACGGATTATTGAATTGTTTAGACCAATTATGCAGAGAAACAGATTACCACTTGAACAGGAACTAGAATCAGCGGACAGAATTGTTTTCGAGAATACTCTAATGGAAATATATGGTATTTCGGAATATTACACACCGATTAAGAATTCTTTAAGGCAGTTGTATCGAATTCGTTTTGCAGTAAAAGACTAAAAATATGGCTTACGAAGAAATATCAGACATTACCTTAAAAATGATTATAAATACTGGAATTATTAAAATCGGAACTAAGGTATATTCCTCACCGAATAATGAAATAGTCGGCACTCTAGACAAAGAAGGAGCGATAACATTTGAAATCGATAACGAAATGAATACATTTCCTTTTCCTAGTGGAGCTGGAAGAGCGATAACAAAAACCAGTATAAATGGATGGAAATTTTGGCGAATTCTAGACAACGGAATTTATAATGAATTGAGTTATTATAAGGAAAAGTATAAGCAGACAGAAAGCCAACGCTGAAAGCCATACACATTTGCAATTCGCTTCAGCCACCACACAAGCCCAAAATTGCAAAAGAGTATGTCTTTGCCAACGCTAGCGAGTTTGCGGAAGAAAAGCCAGCAGGTAACAATGTATATAAAAAATAGGCGAAACAGTAATGAAATCAATGGTTTTGCCTCGTATCAAACTTTGTGCTTAACTGAAAGTTTCGTGCTTCGTAACCGCCTACTTTTCATATACTAAACGTTATAAGAAATAGCTACAATTCGTTATTTAAGAATCTTTTTATTATTGCAATTTGACTTTCATTTAAAATAACTTCAATATTGTCATTGCTATCAGTCAATGAGATACTAAAATCGCCATCTTTGTAATCATATATGTTTAATCTTTTAAATCCTAAATCAAACTCTATTTCGTGTTCTGGAACACTTGTTATTTTTAATTTATTTTTTTGTTCTTGAGTAATGTTCATAATTATTTTCGGTTTAAATTATCCGCTACTTCTTATAACAGTAGCTTGGCGAAAATATGTTGTTGTTTGAGGTTCGCCAAGCCACGAATCGTTACCGTTAATTGAATAGGAATTGAATGAAACTAATTTGTCAAAATTGTAATACTGAAATTGGTAAGAGTAATGTCAATTTAGAAGAGGGAGTCGCCAGTTGTCCAAATTGTAACGATTATTTCCGAATTGCCGATTTTCTTAGGTCAGATGAAGAATTAAGACGAATTAAAAAACCCCACTATTCCAATATTGAGTTCAATAAAAGAAGAGGTAAATACGTACTTTTCATTCCCCCTACAGGCTGGACTAGCACCGCATTTTCCTTTCTACTTTTTAGTCTAATTTGGAACGGGGTTTCTTGGAGTTTCCTATTTATTAATGAATCTCCGGCCTTGTTTTTGCTGCCATTTTGTGTGATTGGAATTCTGACAATAGGAATATTACTTTTCACTTTGAACGGAAATACAACCGTGAGAATATCTGAGGCAAATATTATAGTTAAATGGTCGCTATTTGGATTAGGGTATTCTAAAACTCGAAAAACAAGCGGATTAGATAAAATTACTGAAGATGTAATTTACTCACAGAACTACCAACCGGTGTATGGTGTAGGACTTTATTTCAAACAGGAAGGAAAAATCAAGTTTGGATCTAATCTCAAAGAAGAAGAACGAAAATGGGTAATTGGTGAACTTTATGAATTAAAGGATCAATTTAAAATGGGAAAAACAAGAAAATGGTAACACTGTGTAGAAATACATTAAAACGCATTTTACACTAGCCGTTGTAGCACATATAAAAGCAGACTAAAGTTTTAGAACAATGAGATATACTTTAAAAACAATAATTATCCTGCCTATAATAATGATTGGATGCAATTCTCCGTCAAGCAATGATAACAAAGAGAACGAACTACTTAAAAAGGAAATTAAATTATTAAAAAAAGAAAAAGAATTGTTTCAACAGAACAGTTCAGATAAAAATATTGATGAATCTTCAGTTTATAATAAGAAAGAAGCTCTAGAAATTAAACAATCTGTCGGAGATCGAATTATTGAAATCAAAGCGTTTTTTTCGAAAATTCAGAGAGCTCCGAATAAAGAAGACAACTGCATCTCCGCTACAGCAACGAGAAATGATGAACTCCGAGAATATCTTTTTGAAAACACGGCGAAAGAATGTCAATTAGCAGATGACTTCATGTATCAACAGGTTAATTTGAGTGGTCGGGAATGGGGAGAAACGACTACCTTTTATTACAAAGAGGATCAATGTTTCTTTGTTTATCTAACAGGTGACGCCGAAGCGTGTGGGTATGACTATCGTGTGTATTACAATGGAAAGGGTGAAGTAATTCGTGTCCTTTTGGCGGAAAATGGTTGCGACGGTGACTATGTTGGAAGCTCCGTTGAGGTGAATGATGAAAAGAGAAAACAAGAAATTCTCAGCTCAATTGCTAATTCTGAAAAGGAGTTAAGGACTATTCTGAAAACACTAAAAAATTAAGAATATAAACGTTCTACAACAAAACTTAAACTGCATTAAAACGCAGTTTAGCCGTAACGTTGGCACACATTAAGAAAATGACTAAGTCAATGTTGATATTTCTGATTTTACTTTTCAGCCTGAATAATGGGTTTTCGCAATTATCAAAAGCTGAATATGGAAGTATTATTGAGTACTTTGTCGATTGCATAAGGACTTCAATTTGAAAAAGCTTGACTCAATTATTTCCTATCCATATGGACGCCCTCATCCTATTCCTCCAATTAACAACAAACAGGAATTAGAAAAGCGATATTCAGAAATATTCGATGACAGTTTGACTTCTGTAATTATAAACTCAAACATAAAAAAGATTGGACTGATATGGATTGGCGAGGAATCATGCTTCATAATGGAATTGTTTGGTTAGACTATAATGGCAAGCTATTGACAACAAATTATTCTTCTAAGAAAGAAAAGGATATTGAACAAAAGCGGATTGAGAGTAAAAGGAATTTACTTCATTCTGACTTGAAAGGCTTTGAAAAGCCAGTTCATACGGTTGAAACGAATAAATTCATTGTCAGAATTGATCTCTTAGAAAACCAAAAGTATCGCTATGCTTCTCGGTCAAAAGAATCTAAACTATCAAGCAAACCTAATTTAGTCATTAATAACGGAGAATTGACACCAGACGGAAGTGGAGGAAATAACCATTTTACATTTACCAATAGGGAGTTTAGCTATATTCTATATGTTAATATTTTGGGGACAGACGAAACGCCTCCATTCAACTTAGAAGTAACTAAAAATGACAAGGTAGTATTGAATCAACCTGATGGATTGAAAAAAAATAAAATAAATAACGTGTGCCAATAAAGCCTATGCTTGATGCGGGTTTACTGCTAAACGAAAGGTCAGTACATTTAATAAAGTCCGCCAGTACTTTAATTTGACGGTTAAATAAAAAAGATAACAGTAAAATTGGCTCAGAGCAAACCTGAAAGTTTAGTACTTGCTGCTGTCCTACGTTTCTCACATTAACCGTTAGGCACAATTCAAAAAAAACAGTAATGAATTCAAAAACTTTAGCACTATTAGTAATTGTAGGTTTTCCATCACTTGTTTTCAGCCAAAGCCTTGAAATTAAGCCTTACCAATTTATTTCAAAATCAAAAGATACAGTACAGGCAGAATTAGGTACTTTTAAAGTTTTGGAAGACCGTACAAATGACCAAAATAAATTTATAGAGCTTTCATTTGTCCGATTTAAAAGCACAAATTCCAACCCAAAGAGTCCTATAATTTATCTTTCGGGTGGTCCGGGCGGTTCAGGAATTGCAACAGCAAAAGGTAAACGGTTCGAACTCTTTATGAAACTTCGAGAAGTAGCAGATGTAATTGCCTTTGACCAACGTGGAACTGGAATGTCAAACAAACTTCCGAATTGTCCTTTCTACGCCGAATTTGAACTTTCCAAGCCAACTGAAAAAGAGGAGTATATTGAAAAAACAACTTCCAATATATCAAAATGTTTAGAATTTTGGAATGAGCGAAAAGTAAATCTCAAAGCGTATAATACTACAGAAAGTGCAAAAGATTTAGATGATTTAAGAAAAGTACTTGAAGTTGATAAAATCTCACTTTGGGGTACTAGTTACGGCTCACATCTCGCATTCGAATATATAAGACTTTTTGAAAAAAACCTTGATAAAGTGGTTGTTGCAAGTTTAGAAGGTTCAAACGAGACAATAAAATTCCCAAAAGACACGGAAAATTTTGTTTTCCAAATTGCTAAAAACGCAGAAAATAATTATGGCTCTGAGATAAAATATAAAGACCTTAAATCAAAAATTATTACTGTTCACGAAAAACTAAAAGCAAATCCAGTAAAAAGTTCATGCAGAAACAGAAGTGGTGGAATTGACACAGTTGGTATTTCCAATTTTGAATTACAATCCGCAATAGCAACTTTGTACCTTAAAAATCCAGCCGATAGCAAAAAACTACCAAAAATTTACAATCAAATGTACAACGGCGACTTTTCAGGAATAGCATCAGATGTTATGGTAATGAAAAGATATATTCTCAATCGAATTAGTCCTATGGCTTTTGCTATGGATATGCAAAGTGGGATTTCAAATGAGCGTCGCAAACTAATCGACCAACAGATAGATAATAGTATTTTAGGTAGTTCTATAAACTTCTTACTGTACGAATGGATGACAAATATTGATTTCCAGCAACTTCCTGACGAATTTAGAGAAATGAAGGAAAATGAAGTGGATGCTTTGCTTTTGAGCGGGACATTGGACGGTCGTACATATTTGAATTCTGGAATTGAAATAGCCAAGTATTTTAAAAACGGACAACACATAATTATCGAAAATGCTGGACACGATTTATATATGCTATCACCGCTAATTGGCGATTTAGTGTTAGACTTTTTCAAGGATAAGAGTTTGAACGTAGAGGCAATTGAATTAAAACCAACAGCATCGGAATAGAACTGTGCCTAACGACGTATAGTAGGCTATGGCTTGTTGGAAAATAGATGTTGAATAGTAAATGCTCTTAGGGAAAACTGCATTAGAGGTGAATTTTACAGTTTGAATACTTAAATTTAATTCACTCCGTAAAGATAAAACTTATGAAAAAACATTTTTTACTCACATTGATGGCCTTATTTTTAGTCCATTTCCTTGCATTATCGCAAAACAAGGAGAAAGAAGTTCCTACTCTTATTGAGCCAAACGAGGATATTCCCAAAGAAGTTATTAAATCGAGCCGGGAATACAGACAACGTCTTTTGGCTGATCCATATCGACCAGCATATCATTTTTGTGTTCCGGAAGACAAGGGAAACCCTGCTGACCCCAATGGTGCATTTTATCACAACGGACGATATCATTTGATGTATCTATATGAACGTACCGGAGCAGGATTCTCCTGGGGGCATGTTTCCAGTAAGGATTTACTACACTGGAGGCATCATAATGATGCTTTGGTTCCAGGCGATGGTGATGAAGGTATTTTTAGCGGAGGAGCCTTTATTGATGAGGACGGATCTGCTTATCTATCCTATTGGATGCTTTGGGGAGCAAAAGGTATTGGCCTCGCGAAAAATAGAGATAAGAATTTTGACCAATGGGAAAAATTTGAAAGTAATCCGGTTATAAAGTCCACCGATTGGGGAATAACGGAAACGAAAGATAAGTCGGGCAAGGATCTTTATTATGGCTCGGCAGATCCTTCCAATATCTGGAAAAAGGACGGAAAATATTATATGCTTACCGGTAATTTATTAGTGTTAAGGAAATACGGATCGCGTGGAGAAGGATTGCCGGCAAACAGGGATAAACCAGAACTCCCTAAAGATTCTACTAACTACCAAGGAGATTGGCTTGATTTGTTTGTTTCGAAAGACTTGAAAAAGTGGGATTATATGCATCGATTTTATGAGTCTGATAGAAAATGGACTAGCAAAACGGAAGATAATATGTGCCCAAGTTTTCTCCCATTACCACTTACGCCAGATGGAGGAAAACCAAGTGATAAGCACCTAATGCTTTTTATAAGTCATAATATGGGTTGTCAGTACTATATAGGCGACTACAAAAGTGATAAGTTTCTTCCCGAAGTACATGGGCGTATGACATGGAAGGATAAATCCTACTTTGCCCCTGAGGCTCTTGTTGATGACAAAGGCAGGCAAATTATGTGGACATGGATTTTCGATGATCGTCCGGACGAACTTAAAGAATATAACGGGTGGACGGGAACATACGGACTTCCTCGGACATTATGGCTTGGAGAGGACGGCACACTAAGAATGAAGCCGGTGAAAGAGTTAGAAGCACTGAGAATGAATAGGAAAGTATTGTCTGATGTGAAGGTTACTGCAGGAAAAGAAGTTAAACTGAATGATCTAGGCAATGAATTGATGGAACTGGAGATCACCGTGCAACCCAATGAATCGGATCAGTTTGGGGTAAAAGTATGCACGTCGGACGATGGACGAGAGGAAACTGTAATTTATTACGACTGGAAAGAAAAAAAATTAAAGGTTGATACTCGAAAATCGGGATTAAAATTTGGCAAAAAAATTATTGAAGAAGCACCTTTGGAGCTTAAAGAGGGAGAACCTCTGATACTCAGGATTTATGTGGATAAATCAATTGTTGAGGTATATGCAAATAATCGACAGGCAATAGCACGAAGAGTCTATCCAACACTTGGAGGAACAGGTGTATCTGTATTTTCAAATGGCGGAAATGTGGAAATTAAATCTATTAAGAGATGGGAAATAATGCCTTCGAACCCTTATTAGATATAATCAGTATGAAATATAAATATGAACGAGAGCGTAACAATATATAAAAATAATAGCCGGAAAAGGGGTATGACCCGCTTCAACTTTCTTGTAACCTGACGGATAACTGCCACGCAGGCAGCTAAATATTGCCACCTACCAAGAACATTTTAGAAAAAATAAATTCTAAATTTAAAAATAAAAGCAGAAAAAAACTGAGGGTAAGTGTAGCACCTTTCGAGAGCCTTCACTTCATATTCGACTGGAATAGTAATGGAGTTTTGATAATGACATAATAATTAAAAAAGTATGAAATATTGAATGCATTAATTCGTGCGTATGCAAATTATAAAATGAACATATTATGTGGATAAGAACACAAGATAAAGAACGGTTATTACAGGTTGGCAATTTTTCATTAACAAGAAATTATGGAGGAAAGAAAAAGTTTGCGGTAGTCGGTACTATTATTGTAAATAGTTTATTCGGTAGCCAAGAAGTTTTGGCACTATACAATACAAAATCTGAAGCAATCCAAGAATTAGATAGAATTCAAAAATATTTAGGGAGCAATGATAAAGAAACTTATCAAATCAGTTAGAAGGTAAGAAAAATAGTTCGTAAAAAAATGAAGTAGCAAACGATTTATTGAAGAGAAATAATCAGTAACTAGGTTCAACAACGTATAAAAATAATAGGGTAATAGTTTCCTAACTCAATGGATTGGGCATTTTGCAAGGTCACCAAATTTCTAGATTCGGTTTGTGTTGAACCGAATGGTAGTCGCCTTTTTTCCGCCCTACGTTTCTTATACTAACCGTTAACAGTCATTGTAAAAAACGTGCAACTAGGCAGTTTTGTGCAGACTAACAGTTGAAAAAAGAATTTAACTTTTCCTTTTCCTGACAGTTTTTACGGCTGTCGGAAAAAATAAAAGTGGAGATCAACGACCACTAAAAAAACGGGGCGAAGGAAAGTTATTGATTTTAACCGTAGCCGTGCGATACGGCTGTAAAATATACTGAGATGAAAGATAATAAAACGAAATAAGTGACAGTTATTAATGAAATTCTAAACTTTATAAGCGTGAAAAGTATAAAAGTATGAAATCAAAATATGTCTTATTGGGACTTATTGTAATAAGTGCCTTAACAAGTTGCACGACAACAAGAGTAGCTATATTATCAAAATCAGAGAATGATAAAGTTGAATTATTTACGACAAAAATTCCAGAAAGAAACTATATAGAGATGAACTACATTTTGACAGATGGTGCTATTTATCACACTCCACAGCAATTACTTAATAAACTAAAAAAGAAAGCAGTAGAATTACAAGCTGACGCTGTAATCAATATCAAGTATGACTTTCAGGGTTGGGATCCTTTTGTTTCAGGGACAGCAATAAAATATAATGATAAATAATTACGACAATTTTATTGACTAAAAAACAACGAACCGCTAATCGAGTAGACGGCTCCACCAGTTGTAACTGATGGAGTACGGTGGTACGCCACGGCGGACTTTCGTGAGGTTTTAGCTTGTAAAATTTTCTCTGTCATAATTTACTTTCTGTCCTTACTAGAGCTGTACTTTATTCCTGACTAATTCCAGACACAATTCAATGTTCAGTCGGGGGTGCCCACCCTTCCTATTTTGTGAGGCCCTCGGGGATATGGGCTTAGCAATCTCCGCTCGTTTCCATAAGTACTATGACCTCTGCCGCCGAGCGGCCCCGTAATTCTCAAAGTGTATTTTTTTTCATTTTGAGACCTCCCTTGGTAAAACGAATATCCTTTTGTCTATCCCTGCGATATCTACTATTTCGGGGCTGTCTCATTACTGAGTTTTGGACCTCGGCAACATATGTTACCTCACCCGACGCTGACACCCAGCCCTCATAGCCTCGGTATGTATCGGTATGTAGTAGTTACTGTCCGCAATGGAATTGCTCCTTTGGAAACCTCTTGACAAATTTAGGGGTAAATCATCTGTCGATAAGTGCTACGACATATTCGGCTTAGGATAAATAGTGATTAACCCATGAGCCGCATTAAACGCCTAATTCGCTTGATGTTGATACCGAAATCCAAAGATTCAAGATGAAGCAACATTCTTCGTTTTCCGTAAAATGGCGTTTTTTGGCCTTCATGTTATCGAACATACTACCAGACCCAGTAATAGATTCCTTCTTCTAATCTGAAATTTATGTAGGAAAAATATCATACTTCGCTGCTATTTCTGATAAGGTTGATTTTTCTCGAATTACCTCTAAGGCTACCTTGGCTTTGAAATTCCCGTCAAAATTTCGCCTTTTGTTTCTTTTGGTTATTTCTCTAAATTCAAAAGGTGATAAGTCAATTATCATACCTGTCTAAATTCAGGGAATCATTATTATTTTACATTTTAGTAGACCCTACTGTTAAAGTCTATTAATTATTGGTATATTAAAATATTGTCAATTTAAATGTATATTTTATTTACGAAGCGTCTCAGTTAGACCTAAAATAAATAGGTTATTCATGTACAGCTCTTGTATTAAACTTAAAATAACTGCATGTTAGAGTGTGTTTTGGAATTTAAACATTTTGCATTAAAGTAAGAACCAGCTACCTTGTTATCGACTAAAACATAAGGTAATGAAAACAAATTTCTCTGAATTCTCTGATTCTCAGTGGGAAGGT
>Ga0222647_1000566_pt1 | contig 15110 bp, 10 predicted proteins | sample AntAcemetagen333_FD_179864 | JGI IMG/M metagenome (GOLD analysis project Ga0222647, IMG submission 179864) | Saline water microbial communities from Ace Lake, Antarctica - #333 | ecosystem: Environmental > Aquatic > Non-marine Saline and Alkaline > Saline | place: Antarctica: Ace Lake...
GCACATTTATACCGTTGTTTACAATTGTTAGAAACCCATTTAGCAACCTACGAAAATGCGGTAAACATCCTTGATACCGAAAATAAAACCGCTGTAAACACTTGGATTCAAGACATTGAAAATGCCAAAAACTTAGTCGAGCGAGGACAAAAAGCAGGGCAATTAAACTGGTTTTACAAACGTACCACAACTCTCCAGAGTGGTACAAAAAACACCTCAAAAGGAAATATAAACCAAGTGATAACCAACCTATCACGACGGTTTGTAAACGTACCACCACTCTCTTGAGTGGTGTAGAAAGAAAAATTCATCTAAACTATTCATTTTACACCACTCTGGAGAGTGGTGGTACTTAAAAATAATTATCATGGTTAATATAGAAACTTTCATGCAAGAAAAAGTCGAAGCGGACAAATCTTATAACTTCCAAAAATTGTACGCTCCTTTTTGGTTTATTGTCTATTACGTCATCGGTTATCCATTGAGAATACTCGGCTGTTTTGCCGACGGCTTTGTAATCTACGGCTTAGTTTACGCCGCTCGGGAATCGGTTTGGCAAAGTATAATAATCGCTTTTATCGGTTCAATTATCATTCAAGTCATGCTTGGCGAGTCTGCTACGATTACCGCTAAAAATTTATTTCGAGGGTTATTTTACCGCAGTCTGGCGTATGGAACGATGATGCTGGTGACGTTGATGTTTACAGGCGGTTCGTTGTATTCTACGATATTTTTAAGTCAAAAAGGAAGCGTTCACGCTATCGAATCCGTCTCTCCTACGCTCAAAGCCGAATCGTTAGAAAAAGATAAAACGTACAACGATGAATTGATAAAATCAAAGAAATCGAAGAATGAAACAGAATTACAAACGATAAAATCCGAAGCCCAAAACGCACAAAATGAAGTCAAAAATCAAATTTCAAAAGTAGAGAAAACGATTGTTGACAAACAAAAAATTGTAAATACTTATGTAAACAAAATCGAAGCACCGTGGGAATATCGGGACGCAATTATCAAGGGGCAAAAGCAATTAGTAACCCTAAATACCTCCCTTTCCAACCTTCTCGAACATGAAAAAACAGACTTAGCAGACGCACGTAAGCGGCATGGCCAAACTATCGTTTTAGCGGAACAGTCGAAAATTAGCGATGTCAACTCTACGATTGCAGACAATGAGCGTAAACAGGAAAAGTTAGCATTGTTTGGTCTGATTGCAATGGGTGCAAATGTTGGCATCAATATTTTGTCATTCTTGATTATGTGGGGTTTTGAGTTGTATTTAAAATTTGCACAAGGTGGTGGTAATATTGAAAAACCGAAACGGAAAAAACCTTTGAGTGAAAATGATAGTGAGGGTAGCCTGCTCCAAGAACTAGAAGAAACTGAAACTGAAAAAACGCCAATTCAAAATTCGGAAACAGAAACAGATGAAACTGGTGTAAACGCAAAATTGAAACCGAAGCGGAAAGTTGAGCCAAAGGCGGAGACTTTTGAGCCAAACTCAGAAAAGCCAGTTTCAAAAAACGATGCTGAAACTGACTCGAAAGCGGCAACGGTTTTACAATTAGGAACGCAATTCTTTCCCTATGAAAAGCACATTAAAAACGCTCGACAATCGTTTAGACGAGCATTTGATGAAAGCCGTAAGCCTACTACAATTTTAAACAGAATGGCTATGGCGCAACAACATGTTAACGCTTTGCTTTTCGAGGGTTTTAACGTTTGGGTTGATAAAAATGAGCGGTCGTTATTACACTTCGATAAGTTAAATAATCCGACTTTGAAAGCGAATAATTGGGAATGTGTCATTGAGTTAAATGGTGATATTCCAAGCATGGAGAAGTTTGAATTTGAAGAGGAATTAGGTGAGGTTGGGTAATAGTTTGCGGCTGTTTACGGCCGTAAACGGTCGCAAACAGAAAATAAAAAAAGTCGATAAAGCTGTGCAAAATTGAGTTCACTCAACGTATGGCTTCGTCGTTTTTTGTCTTTGAAAATTGAGTCGAAAACTGAGACCTTTGTGCCACAAAGGCTTCCCTTTAATTCAATATTAATTGAGTCAAAATCAATTTCTAAATCAACTCAAAAAATGCTTTATTTTTTGAATTAATTCGTCCATTTTTTAAAGCCAAAAACATCTCAATATCTTTTGAATTTTTAAATCTAAAAAATATCGATAAAATACTGTAGGATAAACGTTTAAAATCTATTAAATGACCATTTTTAATTATGCATTGGAGATGTTTTCCATTAAAAAAAGAAAGTATTTTTAGGGCAACCAAATCAAGCTAAAAAATGGAGATTTTGCACCATAAAGCTTTCCTATTAATTCAAAATTAATTGAGCTAAAACCAATTTCAGAACTAATTCAAAAAATGCTTTAAATTTTGAATTAATTCACCCATTTTTAAAGCCAAAAACACCTCAATATCTTTTGAATTTTTAAACCTAAAAAATATTGGTAAAATACTGTAATGCAAAGGTTTAAAACCTATTAAATGACCATTTTTAATTATGCATTGGAGACCTTTTCCATTAAAAAAAGAAAATGTTTTTAGGGTAACTAAATCAAACTAAAAAGTGGAGATTTTTGCACCACAAAGCTTTCCTATTAATTCAAAATTAATTGAGTTGAAACCAATTTCAGAGCCGACTCAAAATACTTTAGTTTTTGAATTAATTTACCTATTTTTAAAGCCAATTTCGAGACTTTTTTTATTGAAACCGGAAGGCATTTTTTAGACACCCAAATCAAGTTAAAAAACAGAGATTTTGCGCCACAAAGTTTTCCTATTAATTCAAAATTAATTGAGGTAAAACCAATTTCAGAACCAATTCAAAAAATGCTTTAAATTTTGAATTAATTCACCTATTTTTAAAGCCAATCTTGAGACTTTTTTTATTAAAAACATAAGGCATTTTTTAGGCGATCAAATCAAGCTAAAAAATGGAGACTTTTGTGTCATAAAGGTTTCCTATTAATTCAAAATTAATTACGCTGAAACCAATTTCAGAACCAACTCAATAAACAGTTTAGGTTTTGAATTAATTCATCCATTTTTAAAGCCAAAACACCTCAATATCTTTTGAATTTTTAAACTTAAAAAATATTGGTAAAATACTGTAATACAAAGGTTTAAAACCTATTAAATGACCATTTTTAATTACTTATTGGAAATATTTTCCATTAAAAAAAGAAAGTGTTTTTAGGGCGATCAAATCAAGACGAAAAATGGAGATTTTTGCACCACAAAGCTTTCCTATTAGTTCAAAATTAATTGAGCTAAAACCAATTTCAGAACCAATTCAAAAAATGCTTTAAATTTTGAATTAATTCACCCATTTTTGAAGCTAATTTGGAGATATTTTTTATTGAAAACAGAAGGCATTTTTTAGGCAATTAAATCAAGCTAAAAAATGGAGATTTTTGTATCATAAAGGTTTCCTTTAATTCGACATTAATTGAGTCAAAATCAATTTCAAAATCAACTCAAAAAATGCTTTATTTTTTGAATTAATTCGTCCATTTTTAACTGAAAATACCGAAATATCCTTTGAATTTTGAAAAGCAAAAAGCATCACTAAAACGCTGTAAAATTAACTGCGTTCATCGTATAAAATGAACATTTTTAACTCTAATTTGGAGGCGTTTTCCATTGTAAACAGAAGGCATTTTTTAAGTTATTAAATTGAGTCGAAAAGCTGAAACCTTTGTGCCACAAAGATTTCCTATTAATTCAAAATTAACTGAGTCAAAATCAATTTTAGAACCAATTCAAAAACAGTTTAATTTTTGAGCAGAGCTGTAAATGTGCACCACTAATTTATTGAAAAGTAGTATTTGCAGCGGCTCGAAATTTAAAAGTGTGCAAGTATAGCACTACCCATAAATTAACGCCAACTTTCTTAATCGGAATTTTAGACTTCAATCTATGAAATAAAGTCGGCAAAGAAAGCCGCTATTAAAAGCGGCTTATTAACTTGCTTAAAGTATTTGTGGATAACGTTTTAGCTGAACTACTTTTGAATGTGTTTTAGGTTTTGTTACGCATATTACTCTGTTTTGATAAATTTAATTGACTCATTACCTATTCTAATAAAATAAACATTTGGAGGTAACGATGAAGCGTCAATAATATCAATTTGTCCATTTAACTTACCATACATTATTGTCACTCCTAAAAGATTAATAATACTGAATTCTTGATCTACTTGGACTTTTCTTTCAATAAAAAGCTGATTGCTAGTTGGATTTGGATATATAGCAAAATTGTTTTCATGTTTGGTAACATCTTCTGTTGAACTAACTTGATAGTCTTTTTTATAAACCCATGCCATATTTGTTGACATATTACCATTCGGGTCAAAACCACCAAAATAAAGTGCATTCTCATTTGGAAATGGAGACGACACATAGCACCTATTGGCAACTAAAGGCGTATTATTTGTGCCGATAGTTCCATTTATTTCTTCTATCGAATACAGGCCATCAGAATCCCGTTTAGCAAACAAACCGCCTCTATAGTAGCCGTTCCATGTTGGGTGACCACCGCCAGATATATTTGCTTCAAACCCTACCAAGTGAAAAGTATCCGAACTTGTAGGATCAATATATTTGTAAAACTCATTATAGGCTCCAAGTACATAACTCGCATTTGCCCCAGGTAAAAAGCTCCCTATCAATAAGGATAATTTAGTTTCATAAATACGATTAAAACCTCCGATACCATTTGGTTCGAGTCGATAAATGACTCCTTGAGACTGACTGTCGGGGCACCACATCAATAATAGCCCTTCATTATTGCCACTTGGATTATAGATTGTGGTTAATCCTCGAATACCTCCTACAGCAGGATTTATATTTGTACTTAGATCACTAAAGTCATGTGCAATAACGTATGTTGGCGAAACACCGTCAATTCGTTTATACAGTTTGCTTCCTGAAGAAAAATACAATATGTCATTTGTTTCCGTTATTCCCAAGGGTCTTATACTTAAAGAGCCATATTCAGGTGTGGTAATCCAATCAACTTTCCCTGGAGTTGAAGGGTTGTATTTTCCTTTGTAAATGCCCTGTGTTCCCACTGTAGCAAAAACATATTCTAGACCTGTCTGTTGGTCGATGTGTATTTGGATATCTCTTACGGAGTAATTCTCACCAGCAGGAAGACTCCCTTGCACTATTTGACTTTCTCCCCACGTTCCATCCAAATCATTTCTAACAAAACTTTTCGCTTTAACGGTATTCATAATAAAGTTGGGTGAGTAGCCCGCAGAAATTAATAAGGTGTCTGGAAATGGTAAAAGATTGCCAGATAAATCTTTAGTGAATATTATCTGTTTAAGAATTTCAGGACGAAGGTGACTCGCTCCAAGAGATAGGTCTTGCTTCCATGCACCCGAAGGACTATCCAGACAGTTAATTTGACCCCATCCAATGTTATTATTTGAACCTCCGTACCAAATATTGGTACCATCTTGCCAGTAACCGACAGATGCAAACAACATATTCTTATGGTCAACTAGTTGTAATATCTCTGAACCACCGAGAAAATTATTATTTGAATCATAACCTCCTGCAGTGAATGACTTACTCCATGCTTGCGCATTTAGGGCACCGCAAGAGCATGTGAACCATATCAAGAATAAAACTTGTTTCATAAGGCTTATTTTTACTTCGTTTGTTGAATTTAGATATAATAAAGTTGGTTCTTTGAAAAATCCCGTGATAAAATATTTTTCGTAAAGAAACGCATTACCGTACGCCGTTAGCCGAAGTGTAATTACTCTGATAACGTTCCATGGAATATCCCGATTTATTCGGCACACTGACTGCACACTAGATTCTACCGTGCAGCCCAAAAAGCATCTAACATTTTAGCCGAGAAACAAGTAACACCTCACACCGTACGACATAGCTTTGCAACACATCTATTAGAGGCGGGTGCTGACCTTCGCTCCTATTCAAACAATTTTAGGACGCGAAAATTCACAAACTACTGAGATATATATTCATATAGTAATAAATCATATTAAGATTATGAAAAATACGTTGGATTAGTTATATTTGGTTTACTATAAAGTGGATATAAACGCCATGTCTGAATAAATGGATATGGCGTTTATACGGCTGTTGTGCGTCATACGAAAAACGAAAAAACGATAAGACAAACATTAAAAAAACGGGGAAGCTGAAAACCTTTTAGAGTAAGCACTAACTAAATAGGTATAATTATGAAAAAAATAACCAAATTCACAAACCAACTGACTTTAATCACAATGATATTTGCATTGTCTTTTGCAACTCAAAGTTGTGAACAAAAGCAAAAGGAAGCAACAATAGAAGTTGAAAAAGAAGAAATTTCTAAATCTGCCACTATAGCAGAACTCGGACAAATGAACCGAGATTTTGCAAAAGCATTAACAGCAAAAGATGCTGTGGCCGCTGCCATTGTTTATGACGAAAATGCTTCTATACTTCCGCCAAATGAACCTATTGTTACTGGACGCACCAACATTCAAGCATATTGGCAAGGAGCTATTGATGCCGGAATTATTGATGCAACCGTGAAAACGATTGATGCTAAAAGTATAGGTAATTCAGGATACGAAATTGGAACGTTTACAATGCGGTTTCACGGAGCGAAAAATGATACAATAGTTGAAGTTGGGAAATATACAGAAATACTTGAGCTAAATAAGGAAGGAAAGTGGATGGCTATTTATGGTATGTGGAGTAGTAACGAACCAATGCCAACCGAATAAAAGTACGAATGCACAACACAGTATAAAAATAATTGCTAGTAAAACACGAATCAAGAAAGTCCGTTCGGACTTTCTTGATTCGTGTTTTATTTACTAAATTAGTCGCTTAAAACACCCAGCTAACCTTATACAATCACGTTAGCAATAATAATTCATTAATGAACTTACATATGAGAAAAAAAATAATTTTAGGCACACTTCTAATAGGGTTCATTCTTTTGGGAATCTATCTTTATAATTTGGGACAGAGACCAGATAGAGAATATCCGTCGTTTCCACTTCACCCTGAAAAAAAAGCCGCAACAGTTCATGACAGTATTCCTCTACAGGATGTTGTGCTAGCAGGTAATAACTGGGACGGGGTCATTACCATATTTGACCCAAATACTTTTAAAATTATAAAAAAAGTAAGTGCCATGCCCGACCGAGAGGAAAGATTTGAAGAAATCTATTCAGGCCTAAGAAGTCTTGCTTCAGGTTTTATCAGGGAATATATCGGTGAAGGCAATGATCAATTGGTTGACGACATGTTTACGTCAAATGATGGTAGGTATATTTATGCATCAAGACCAAGTTTCGCAGACGTTGTTGCTATCGATGTCAATTCAGGGCAAATTGTTTGGCGAACTCCTGTAGAAGGTATTAGATCTGACCATTCGGCTATATCTCCAGATGGTAAAACCTTTTTAGTTTCTGCCTCAACCGCACGAAAGGTACATGCCATTGATGTTTCAACGGGTGAAATCATTGGTAGCTTTGAATCTGGAGACCAACCCCATGAAAATATATACTCCGAAGATGGTAAAAAAATATACCATGCCAGTATCGGCAAAGTCTTTTTCGCGTCGCCAAGTCTCGACTTTTTAAAAGGGGATCGTTGGTTTCAGATTGTTGACGCTAACACCTATGAAGTGATACGCCGTGTTGATATGAAGCGAAAATTGGAAGAAGCCGGTTTTGATTGGATTGACCGAGCGATTCGTCCAATGGCCATTACCAAAGATGAAAAATTTGCTTATTTGCAAATTTCATTGTTCCATGGTTTTTTTGAATACGATATAGAGAATGATAAAATAACCCGAAAATTAGATTTACCTATTCCTAAAACAAATAAAAATCTATCCCCTGGAGACCACCTTTTAGCCTCAGGACATCATGGTATTTCTCTCAGCGGAGATGATAAAACTATATGTGTAGCGGGTACTATGGATGGCTATATCGCCATAGTCGATAGGGAAACCTTTAAATATAGCACTATTAAACTTTCTGATGATCCAAAAGAAGCAAAGCCATACTGGGTAACTTCAAGCAAAGATGGCACAAAGGCTTATGTATCTATAAGTGGGCTTGACAAAGTTTCAGTAGTTGATTATGCTACAGCAAAAGTAGTTGCTGAAGTTCCCGTTGGGAATCACCCCCAAAGGGTAAGAAATGGGCAGTTGAGATTAAAATAAATGTTAAAGCCGGACTGAATTAAGAATTGTACTCGAACCAAATAATTAGACCGAACAAAAAGATTGGAAATAAATCGACCCAAAAGATTAAATAAACGGAATACAAATTAATTATTGGCAAATCGCTTACTTAAAAAAGTCCAAACGGACTTTCTTGGTTTGTGTTTTATTCACTAAATTAATCTCTTAAAACACGCAACTAACGTTATACCAATACATTAGCACCAATTAAAAAAACTATGAAAGGACAATTATTACTTATTTTTGTATTTATAACTTTTGGAATATCTAGTAAAGAAAATAATATCGGACTTGAATATTCTTTCAATGTTGAAATAACGAATAAAGCAATCGCTGAAAAATTAAAAGAAAATCCTGAATTTCAATTCTCAAAATCTTTTAAAGTATTCTATACCGAAAAAGGTTCTTTAAGATTTATTGAAAAGTCAAATAATTTTATCCAATCGAGTATATTTAACAATAAAAATAATGAATTAATCCTATTTGATAAAACAGGAATCGTTTCTGAAAAAACAGGAAATTATAATAAACCTGAAATTAAATCAGAAAACTCGGAAACTGATAATACAATTACCTACGAAACGAAAACGGGAACTTATAATTATTACTATAATCCTGAAAAGTTAAAATTTAATAGTTCAAACCTAAATAACTTGGGCGAACATTGTTTGAATAAATTCATTTCGGAAACGGGAGTTTTACCGAAAAAAATAGTTTTTGAATTTGGATTTATGAAATTTATTGTGGAAATGAAAAGAACTATTAATTTGAGTTCTAAAGATGTTAATTCGTTGAATAAAATTATTGCCAAGCCCAATAAAAAAGGAATTAAGAAATTTATTGAATTTTGCGATGGAAAATAAAAATGGTGCTAACACCGTACAAAATTAATTGCTTTGGTTTTGGCTTATTTAGGAAAGTCCTCGCGGACTTTCCATTCAGTTATTATTTATTAACTTTATCGCTTAACCACAGCAACTAATCTTATACAACAATATTATACGCAGTTTAAAAAAGAAAAGATAGAAAACCCAATATTAGCAGCCACTAATTTATTAGCAAAATATGAAGGACTGATATTCTGGATATCTGTTTTTCCTGAACAAAAGATTGGAAATTTATTAGCAAACGACTAAAAAAGCCTGTAGATAACAAATCGATACGACGATCATAGCTGGCAGTTCAACAAACCCTCAAAGCAGACGCCCCGCCAGCTACGCCGCATATCGGGAACATTGTATGCAATTTAAAAAAAAACCAAACTAATTTGAAAAGAATAACAGTAAAAAAGGGACAAATTTTACAAAGGGAAGGTGACTTACATACTAAAATATTCCAAGTGGAATCAGGTTTGTTACGCAGTTATTCCGTAGATAAAAAAGGTAAAGAACATATCTATCAGTTCGCTCCCGAAGATTGGATAATTGCTGATGCTACACCAAATGATAAACCTTGTGATTTGTTTATTGACTGTTTGGAGGATTCTATCATACTCCAAATAGAAAAGGATTTTGATACTTTGTCAAGTAGCCCTCTTAAATTAGCTAAAAGATTAAAAGTACTACAAAAGCGTATCGTAATGTTGATGAGTTCAGTCGCTCTTGAACGCTATGAACATTTTATTGTAACCTATCCATCTATTATTCAAAGAGTACCACAAAGAATGATAGCTTCCTACTTAGGCATTACTCCAGAAGCATTAAGCCGAGTTCGAAAAGAAATTTCTCTCAGAAAATAGTCTCCCTTTCGTTTCTTGATGTACATCAATGTACAGCTTTTTTAAAAACTTCATCTTTGCACTATCAATTAAGATTTAATTTAAAAAAGAATAGAAATGAAAGTGAAGTTTAAAATTATCGCAACGCTGTCATTTGTAATGATAGGCTTTTTGGCTTTTGCCAGCACACCACAATCCGTAAACGTTATTAAGTTTAGAGATGCTAAAACATTATTTGTTGGCGACAGCAAGTCTGCAACTTTGTGTGCTTATACAATAGCAAGCCCCAAAAATGCCAAGGTTCAACAAGGATATAATATCCACGATTTGAGTCAAAAAATTGCCAATTTTGCCAAAATAAATCCACTGGATATTTTGGTGCGAGATATGGCAATAAATCCTGCCAACAAAGGAGCATATAAAATTGAAGTGAGCAACAGTTTAGAAGATATTACTACTAATTCTATGGATCAAGCATTTGACCATAAGGTAGGCGATTTTAAAGTACAACAAGAAAATAGTATCCTTACTTTCAACATAAAGTGAAGCAATAAAACGTTTTTTTATTGCTTGATCTACATCAATACACAACATTTTTAAAAGTACTAATTTTGCAATTATTAATTAAATAAAATAAAAAAATGAACATATTACACGAAGTACAAATTAGCAAAACAAGGAAAATAGCAGGTTACACACTTTCTATTATTCCGTCATTAATGATATTGATGGCAGGTATTATGAAAGTAATCGGCAATGAAGGAATGCTTGAAAATATGAGTAAGATTACAAATTGGGGCGATAAAATGCTTTTAATAGGTTTAATAGAATTAGGAGCATTAGCACTTTATTGGATACCTAAAACAAGTAATATTGGGTTTTTCTTATTGGCTTCTTTCGGAGGTGGAATAATTGTAGCCGAAGTGGTTGCCGGTGGTTTTCCACTACCGGGCATTATCGTAACTACGCTTTTTTATGTAGGTACAATGCTAAGAAAGCCTTCTTTGTCGGGAATGAATCTATAAACGTTAAAGAAAAACGGCATACAATAAATAAGGCTGCACGTAGTACGGCAGTATCAAGCGTGCAGCCAGTGTGCCGAAGAAAAATCGGGATATTCCATGGAACGTAATCCGAGTGCTTGAAATCGCTCGGACTACGTTTTTTTTGTTTGCTAACTCAAAAATTAGAATTTCTATTATAGTTTATCCCAAAATTTCGGAAGAGATTACGAGTTAAAAATGTGGTTTTGAGTTCAACGGTTGGTTTGACTTCGAGGCTAAAACGGTTTTAATATGCCGTTTTTTACTTCTAAATCAAGTTTTTGTATTGTTCAAAAATCGATTTCTTGATGCTTTTGTGAGGCATTATTGCCATACATTCTTTTTTTAGATTCTTGATAAGCCAATTCCAAAGCTGGATCCGCCCCGATGGCAACCCAAGCCGACTCTACCGGCATCATTCTCAATTCTCGATGACCTCGATAAGTCAATCGAGAGGTATTGGTCTTTTCTCCCGAACTGTGAGTGGCAGAAACCAATCCGATATAATTGCACAAATAATTCAAGGTGCGGAAACAATTGATATCAGACAGTTTTACCAAAAAACGAACGGCGGTAAAACGGCTAAATCCCGATACACTTGATAATAAATCTACTTGAGGTAGATACGTTTCTGAATTCGCCAATTCATTCAAGACGTTTGGCACAAGCTCGCATGCCACGGATATACTCCAACATACTCATTTGTAATTGTATTATTTTTGTACCTTCTTCGGTTGATAATTTTAAATTCCAAATCCAATTTCTCATCGCTCCATTCCATTTTGGAAAATCTATTTCTTTGGGAATGATTTGATTAAAAAACATCAAGGTTGATTTAATCCTACATTTTGGGCGAGTCAAATCTTTCCGCATTTGTTTTCGAAAACGAATTAAGGAACGGGCCTCTTGAAGTACCTTGGAAAGAATGTGGATACCATTGAGTCGTCCACTTCGCAAGGCAACTGCTATTTTCTTTGTATCCCGTTTGTCTGTCTTAAATTCTGATTCTTTGTTCGTCGTCGGCATATCCGCAGCGTGAACAACTAGACATTGGATTCCTGCTTCAGTCAATTCTTCTTGTAAGCTAAATCCAGAAAACCCTGCTTCATAAGCACATATAATATCTGCATTTAGAAATTTTTCTTTTAAAAAATTCACTAACCGCAAAGCGGAAGCAACTTATCCAAAAGGATGATAATTCGTTTGCTCCTTACAAATGGTAATCATCCATTTTTTCTTATATACATCTATTCCTACATAAATTTTTTTTCCTGCAAAATCAATTTTTTTCCTATTTTTGTGTGGTAATCATAATGAGTTTCATTTTTAAAGTGATTAATGGTATTTTTACTTTAAGATAAGGCTCATTTTTCATACAAGGGTCTATGCGCCTCGTACTGCGTGGATGCAGGGACGCTAGCTACAACCTCCATCTGACTGGGAAAAATGTCGATTCTCATTAATCAAACCCGAACATGAGTTTTTTTTAAAAAAAGGCACATAGGAGATTATTATAACAGAAGTTGCTTTTTTAACTTTAAACAATAGAAGAAAAAATTATGAGTAGATATAGTGAATACCTAGAAGAAATTGAAAAAAGAAAAGGTCAAGGGCTTCATCCAAAACCAGTTGATAGCGCAGAGTTATTAGAAGTTCTTATTGATCAAATTAAGGATGGAAATAATGAGCATAGAGCGGAGTCTTTAGATTTCTTTATATACAATGTATTACCAGGTACTACTAATGCAGCTCGTGGAAAAGCAGATTACTTAAAACATATTATTCTTGGACTTGAAACGGTAAAAGAAATTTCACCAGAATTCGCTTTTGAGCAATTGTCACACATGAAAGGTGGACCATCTATCGATGTGTTATTAGACCTTGCTTTAGGTGGTGACAGAAGTATCGCTAAAAAAGCTGCTGAAGTAATGAAAACTCAAGTTTTCTTATACGAAGCAGATATGGAGCGTATTAAAGTAGCCCATGAAAACGGATCTGAACTTGCTACTGACTTATTAAAGAGTTACGCTGAAGCAGAGTTTTTTACAAAATTACCTGAATTAGAAGAAGAGGTTAAAATTGTAACATTTGTTGCCGGTATTGGTGATATTTCCACAGATTTACTTTCTCCAGGTGGTGATGCACATTCTCGTTCCGATAGAGAATTACACGGACAATGTATGTTTGAGCATAATAAAGAACAACAAAAAGCACTTTTAGCTTTGCAAGCACAACACCCTGATAAGCGTGTGATGTTATTGGCTGAAAAAGGAACAATGGGAGTTGGTTCTTCAAGAATGTCAGGTGTAAATAACGTTGCTTTATGGATTGGCAAAAAAGCTAGTAAATATGTGCCTTTTATAAATATTGCACCAGTTATTGCTGGTACAAATGGTATCTCTCCAATATTCTTAACGACAGTTGGTGTAACTGGTGGTATTGGTTTAGATCTTAAAAACTGGGTTAAAACCTATGATGCAGACGGTAAACTAATCGTTGATGCAGATGGTGATGCCATATTAAAACAATTATACTCTGTTGATACAGGTACTGTTTTAACAATAAATACTAAAGAGAAAAAATTATACAACGGTGATAAGGAATTAATGGACATTTCTTCTGCGTATACTCCTCAAAAAATGGAGTTTATGAAAGCTGGAGGTTCTTACGCTATTGTATTCGGTAAGAAATTACAAACATTTGCTGCAAACACATTAGGAGTGCCAGTTCCTAAAGTTTTTGCTCCTTCTCAAGAGATTTCTCATAAAGGACAAGGATTAACAGCAGTTGAAAAAATATTTAATAAGAATGCTGTAGGTACTTCAGGTGCTACTTTACACGCAGGTTCTTATGTTCGTGTTGAGGTAAATATTGTAGGATCGCAAGATACTACCGGTTTAATGACTTCTCAAGAATTAGAGATGATGGCAGCTAAAGTAATTTCACCTATTGTTGATGGTGGTTACCAATCTGGATGTCATACAGCTTCTGTTTGGGATGATAAATCGAAAGAAAATATTCCACGTTTGATGAAGTTTATGAACGACTTCGGTTTAATTACCGCACGTCATCCAGATCATAAATACAAACCAATGACCGATGTTATACATAAGGTTTTAAATGACCTTACGGTTGATGATTGGGCAATTATTATTGGAGGAGATTCACATACAAGAATGTCTAAAGGAGTTGCTTTTGGTGCCGATTCAGGTACCGTTGCATTAGCATTAGCAACAGGAGAGGCTTCTATGCCAATTCCAGAATCTGTTAAAGTGACTTTTAAAGGAGAAATGAAACCTCATATGGATTTCCGTGATGTTGTACACGCTACACAATCACAGATGTTAAAGAAATTTGGTGGAGAAAACGTTTTTCAAAGTAGAATTATTGAAGTACACATAGGTACACTTCTTGCTGATCAAGCATTTACATTTACAGATTGGACTGCGGAAATGAAAGCGAAAGCATCTATTTGTATTTCAGAACCAGAAACTTTAATTCAGTCATTGGAAATAGCGAAAAGTCGTATCCAAATTATGATTGATAAGGAAATGGATAATGAGCCACAAGTATTACAAGGTTTAATAGACTTGGCTAATAAGCGAATTAAAGAAATAGAAACTGGTGAAAAACCGCCATTAACACCAGATGATAATGCAAAATATCACGCTGAATTTGAAGTAGATTTAGGTATCATAGATGAGCCAATGATTGCGGATCCAGATGTACATAATGAAGATGTTTCTAAGCGTTACACTCACGATACAATTAGAGAATTATCTTTTTATGAAGGTGGAAAGCACATAGATTTAGGTTTTGTAGGATCTTGTATGGTTCATAAAGGAGATATTAAAATTGTTTCTAAAATGCTTAAAAACCTTGAAGAGATTCATGGTGAAGTTGTATTTAAAGCACCATTAGTAGTTACAGCTCCTACCTACAATATTATTGATGAGTTAAAAGAAGAAGGAGATTGGGAAGTACTTCAAAAGTATTCTGGATTTGAATTTGACGATAATATGCCTAAACCTACAGCACGTTTAGAGTATGATAATATTTTATATTTAGAGCGTCCTGGTTGTAACCTTTGTATGGGTAATCAAGAAAAAG
>Ga0222647_1000569_pt1 | contig 15065 bp, 13 predicted proteins | sample AntAcemetagen333_FD_179864 | JGI IMG/M metagenome (GOLD analysis project Ga0222647, IMG submission 179864) | Saline water microbial communities from Ace Lake, Antarctica - #333 | ecosystem: Environmental > Aquatic > Non-marine Saline and Alkaline > Saline | place: Antarctica: Ace Lake...
AGGAATGCAAAAACAAACTGCGAATGCAAGTCCTATAATGAATATTGAGCGCATGATATAATTTTAGCCTAAAGATAAGGCAGGTGCACCTATTAAATCAAGGTGTTTGCGGATTCCTAATTAAAAAAACTATCTACGAAAGCTGTTTTATTAAACACCTGTAAATCATTCATGCCTTCACCCATGCCTATGTAGCGCACGGGAATTTGAAACTGGTCTGAGATACCTATAACAACGCCACCCTTTGCGGTGCCGTCTAGTTTTGTTACTACCAGTGAGCTCACAGCGGTCGCTGCGGTAAATTGTTTTGCCTGTTCAAAAGCATTTTGTCCTGTAGAACCGTCTAATACAAGCATAACATCGTGCGGCGCGTTAGGAATGACTTTGTCCATCACGCGTTTAATTTTAGTAAGCTCGTTCATTAAGTTTACCTTGTTGTGCAAGCGACCTGCGGTATCTAGTATGACCACGTCTGCTTTTTGTGCAACGGCGCTTTGCAGGGTATCAAATGCTACACTTGCTGGGTCACTACCCATGGGTTGTTTTACTATATCTACTCCTACGCGATCTGCCCATATTTGTAATTGCTGCACTGCAGCTGCGCGAAATGTGTCACCAGCACCCAGCACAACCTTTTTGCCAGCTACTTTAAACTGGTGTGCAAGCTTACCTATAGTGGTTGTTTTACCTACTCCATTAACGCCTACAACCATTATAACATAAGGCATATTTTGTTGTGGTATGGTAAACTCTGTTTCACTTGCATTATTCACTTCACTAAGCAAGCCAGCGATTTCCTCTTTCAAGATAGCGTTAAGTTCGCTGGTTCCTAAATATTTGTCCTGCGCAACGCGAGCCTCGATACGGTCTATGATTTTAACGGTAGTGGCGACACCTACATCGCTGGATATGAGAACATCTTCTAAGTTATCAAGTACGCCAGCATCTACAGTAGATTTACCTGCTACTGCCTTCCCTAGTTTGTCAAAAAAGCTGGTTTTGGTCTTTTCGAGTCCTTTGTCTAGGATCTCTTTTTTTTCTTTAGAAAATATATTTTTGAAAAAACTCATGGTACGTTATTAGTGGGCACAAAAATAAGAATAAATGTGCATAGAACCGCTATTGTTCTCTCTCGCGGCTACCTTGAAGCGGTAAACAAGTTCCGTACCGAGCTATACTATTATAACGCGCAACCTTTTATGGACTTAGGAATGGTAAACAACCTTCGTTTAAAATGTATGCAAACAACAAAAGCCGTTCTGTTTCCAGAACGGCTTTTTAAAACGTTTTAAACAACTTAATTCTTCTTAAAAAAGTCGTCCACAAGTTCAGGTGCCATGATCGCACTTACAAATGTGTAAGCTCCTGACTTGGGTGATTTAACCATTTTCACGGCCTTAGTAAGTCTGTTGGATTTCGATTGAAGGGTTGCTACTACTTTCTTTGCCATGTCTTAATTATTTAATTTCTTTATGAACGGTCATCCGTTTCAGGATAGGATTAAATTTCTTAATCTCTAGCCTGTCTGGAGTGTTCTTTTTATTTTTAGTTGTAATGTAACGAGAAGTTCCTGCTTTTCCAGACTCTTTGTGTTCTGTACATTCCAGGATAACCTGTATTCTATTGCCTTTCTTTGCCATCGTGGTCTATTGTTAAAGATTACTTTTTAACAAGAAAACCGTTTGCACGTGCTTCCTTAATTACTTGGGTAATTCCTTTTTTGTTGATGTTTTTAATTGCCTTAGCAGATACCTTTATGGAGATCCACTTATCTTCTTCCGGAAGGTAAAAACGTTTTTTGAATAGGTTAACGCTAAATGTGCGTTTGGTCTTGTTCATTGCCTTTGAAACGTTGTTTCCAGACATTGCTCTTTTACCGGTAAGTTCACAAACTCGTGACATGTTATTCTGTGTTTAAAATCGGATTGCAAAATAACGAAACTTAATCCATTCTCGCAAGTCTATTTTGAAGCCTTTTTCAGTATTTCTTGTTGAATTAGTTCAAAGGCCTTATTTACAGTCTTTTCGATAACGCGTTCTCTATGGCTTCCCATCATAAATTCGTGGGCAAATTCCCCGTTCTTCGTAGCGACCCCTATAAATACCGTTCCTACCGCTGCGTCACTATCTCCTTTTTCAGGTCCAGCGTTGCCTGTTGTAGAAATAGCAATATCTGCGTCAAATTTTATTCTCACCTGCGCAGCCATCGCCTGCGCTACTTGTGCGCTTACGACGCTATGTTTCTCTATAAACGACGCATCTATACCTAAAACGGCCACCTTAGAGGCCGTGGCATAGGTGATTGTACTCCCTTTGAAGATTTTAGAGGCGCCTGGTATTTCTGTTACCGCATTTGCAATCCTGCCGCCGGTACAACTCTCGGCAGTGGCAACGGTAAGTCCGTGGTCCTGTAGCATTTTACAAACGGTTTGGACAATAGAATCTGTTTCGCTCTCGCCTACAATAATATCTGGCATTAGCAGGTACAATTCTTTAATTTGGGCATCTACCCGCGCGAGAATACTTTTTTTGTCGTGGCCTGTGCAAGATAATCGTAAACGCACCGTTCCAAAACTGGGTAAGTAGGCCAATTTAATATCTTCTGGCAAATCGTTTTCCCATTGTTCTATGCGCGTAGCGATAGTACTCTCGCCTTGCCCTGCCGTAAGGATGGTACGGTGGTGTATAAATGGCAAATTACCTAATTGCTTGAGCCTTGGAAACACATCGCCTCGCATGATCTCTTTCATCTCAAAGGGTACGCCTGGCATGGAAATAAAGATGACACCGTCGTCCTCTATCCACGTGGCTGGTGCCGTGCCGTAAGTATTTTTAAGGACCTGCGCGCGCGATGGCACAAGTGCTTGTTCCCTGTTCATAGGGGCCATAGGAACTTTTATATAGGTTGCAAAGAGATCAGTAACATGCGCTAGCACTTCTTCGTTCAAGACCAAGGTGTCATTAAAAAAAGCACACATGGTTTTTTTAGTGATATCGTCTTTTGTAGGACCCAAACCACCGGTAATGAGCACGACTTGCGATTGTTGTTTCGCTTTCGCAAAAGCGGACAGGATGTGCTCACGCTGATCACTTACAGACAGGATTTCATATATAGAAATTCCTATCTTATTGAGTTCTTGCGCCATCCACGCGGAGTTTGTATCTACAATCTGCCCTATGAGAATCTCATCACCTATGGTAATGATGGTTGCAAGCATTTAAAAGTCTCTTTTGAGCTGTAGCAGCGCACGTTCCAACTGGGCGTGAAGCCGCACAAAATGCTCGTTAATATCCATAGAAGTAGTAGACTGTCCCCATGCTTCTATAACTAGGACATCTTTTAAACAAGAAAGTCCAAACATGTCCACAGACGGCTTCATCTTATGCGTATATTCGTATGTTTTTGCCTTATCGCCAGCTATCACAGCTTCTGTCAGGTGCTCCAAATCTTTAGGCATTTCCTCTAAAAAAATGGCCACCATAGACTTTATGAAGTCCTGATCATTATCGGACAGCTCAACAATTTTTGATAAGTCGTAATCTATATTTTTCATTTTACTTTTATGTGGAACATCTCCCGTCCAGCGAGCGTTCCTTTTAGTGAATCGTTTTCTTGTACTCGAGAAACACCTGCTGGCGTGCCCGTAAAAATAAGATCTCCTATCTTTAACGTGAAATATTGAGAAACATGTTCAATAATATCGTCTATGTCCCACAACATATGAGAGGTGTTTCCATTTTGCTGCAAGATATCATTTTTAAAGAGTGCAAATGGTATATTGTTCAAATCGCCCAAATCGGCTTTGGATATAAACTCTTTTGAAACCACTGCGGCACCATCAAAAGATTTTGCTTTTTCCCATGGTAAGCCTTGTTCTTTAAGTTTTTGCTGTAAATCACGTGCTGTAAAGTCTATTCCCAGACCTATTTCGTCGTAATATTTATGGGCAAATTTCGATTCTATATACTTCCCTACGCGATTTATTCTCACAATAACCTCTACTTCGTGATGGACGTCGTCACTAAATGCCGGAATAAAAAAGGGCTGCTTGTTCACTAAGATAGCTGTATCTGGTTTTAAAAACACGACAGGCTCCACAGGGCGATCATTTGCCAGTTCAGCAATGTGATCTGCGTAATTACGACCTATACAAATTATCTTCATGACTAGCGGCTATAGTTTGGGGCTTCTTTAGTAATGACTACATCATGTGGGTGACTTTCGTGAATTCCTGCAGCAGTGATTTTAACAAATTTACCTGTTTCTTTTAATGTTGCAATATCTTTTGCACCACAATAACCCATACCAGCGCGCAAGCCACCTATGAATTGGGTCATGCTTTCGACTAGATCACCTTTGTAGGGCACGCGGCCAACGATACCTTCTGGAACGAGTTTTTTAATATCATCTTCAACATCTTGAAAATAACGGTCTTTAGAGCCGTGCTGCATAGCCTCTACAGAACCCATACCACGATAGGACTTAAACTTACGACCATCAAAAATAATGGTTTCACCAGGTGACTCTGTCGTTCCTGCAAGTAGCGACCCTAGCATCACACAGTCTGCACCAGCAGCGATTGCTTTAGGAATATCGCCCGTGTAGCGTATACCGCCATCTGCAATAACAGGTACGCCTGTACCTTTTAAAGCGTGCGCAGCTTCCATAACAGCACTGAGTTGCGGAAACCCAACACCAGCGACCACTCTCGTTGTACAGATAGAGCCTGGCCCTATGCCTACTTTTACTGCATCAGCACCAGCGTCTGCCAAGTATTTTGCGGCTTCGGCTGTGGCAACATTTCCTACAACTACTTCTAATTGCGGGTATTTTGCCTTTACTTGTTTAAGTACCTCTACCACACCTTTTGTATGGCCATGCGCTGTATCTATGACAACTGCATCTACACCAGCATGAACTAATGCACCTGCACGTTCTACGGCATCTCCTGTAACGCCTATAGCGGCTGCAACACGCAAACGGCCATATTTATCCTTATTTGCATTAGGCTGCAAGGTGAGTTTTGTAATATCTCTGAAGGTAATAAGACCCAGCAACTTGCCATGGTCGTTTACTACCAGTAATTTCTCTATTTTGTGTTCTTGTAAAATAAGTTCTGCCTCTGCCAGGGATGTTCCTTCTTTAGCAGTTATTAGGTTCTCTGAGGTCATGATCTCCGTAATCATACGGGAATCGTTCTTTTCAAATCGCAGGTCGCGGTTGGTAACAATACCTTGTATAGAACCATCTTCTGAAATTATAGGAATTCCGCCTATGCTGTGCTCGCGCATACTGGCTTTTGCATCGCCTACGGTTGCCTGCATGGTAAGGGTAACAGGATCTAAAATCATACCGCTTTCGGCACGTTTTACACGACGTACTTTTTGGGCTTGCGCCTCAATGGACATGTTTTTGTGCAAAATACCTATACCGCCTTCTTGCGCCATAGCAATAGCCATGCGACTTTCCGTAACGGTGTCCATAGCAGCAGATATGATTGGAACATTTAAGGTGATATTGCGTGTGAACTTGGTTTTAATACACACATCTCTAGGAAGTACCTCGCTGTAAGCAGGTACGAGAAGGACATCATCATAGGTTAGAGCTTCACCTAGTAACTTGGAATCATGGGAATTCATGCAATACAATTTTATTGCACGCAAAGGTAACTCATTTAAAGCTTTTAATTGAAATAGTCTTCACAGCAACTGCTTGCTTGTAATGACGACAGACTGGTTCGAATAAAGACCGCCTCGTTTATTACCTCGTTTAAAACGCACCGACTGCGGCTCATGCACTTTTTTTTAATGGCTAAGATAACGTAGCTTGTATAATGACATTTATCATAATCAACAAAACTTTTTCACGAACTCCAGATATCAAACTATTACACTAAAGCCACAAAACATACCATTTCGTAGAAGCCTAACAATAGGTTCCGAAATCGCGTAAAAACGCAAACTGCAACCTACCTTTGTATTCTATGGTTATTATGGAAAAATCAGGAAATATTAGGCAGGTAGATTGTGTTGTCCTAGGTGCTGGGCTAAGTGGTCTTACTGCGGCATTTGAACTGCACAAACGAAATAAGTCTTTTGTAGCTTTAGAGCAAGCAGCCATTGCTGGCGGGATGATAAGTTCTAGCAAAAAAGATGGGTTTGTCATAGAGTACGGGCCTAACAGTTTGGTTTTAACGCCCGAAGTAAAACAACTTTGCAAAGAACTACACATAGAAGACCAACTGCTATATGCAAAGCCCCAAAGTAACATAAGACAAATAATTTGGAACAGCAGACTCCATACCTTAAAACCGTCGCCGCTTACCCTAGTTACGACCTCGTTACTCAGTTTTACTGGCAAACTACGCGTACTCAAAGAACTTTTTATTAATTCTAAAACAACCAATGGTGAGTCTGTTCATGCCTTTTTTACCAGACGTTTAGGAAAACAAGCTGCAGAGCGCATTGCTGGTGCGATTGTTAGCGGTATTTATGCTGGCGACCCGACAAAACTAGAAGTAGCCGCTATTTTTTCCAGGCTGGTAGACCTCGAAAAAGAATACGGCAGTGTGATTAAAGGTCTTTCAAAATCCGAAGGCCCGGAACGCACGATAGCAACTTTTAATAATGGCCTGCAAACCATAACAGATGCGCTGCGTGCTGTCTTAGGAGACAGCATTCTTTTTGATACTGCGATTACTTCTATTATTAAAATGCCAGAGTCGCAAAACTGGCAAATCACCTATTCCCTTAATGGCAGTAGTTACCAGGTAGAAACGGCACATATTATTGCAACCATACCCGCATATGCTCTCAACAGCATACCTGGAACGGCCTATCCAGCTCTAGACATTGCATACAACCCCATGCTTACCTTACAGGTAGCCATGCCCAAAAAGGAATTTATGGAAAAGACCCTAGGTTTCGGGTTTCTGGCGTCTACATTTGAGCGGAACGATTTTATAGGCGTCATGCTAAACGGGCATATTTTTGAAACAGGACTCAACGATAGCGAGGCACTTATGAACTTTTTTGTAAGACCCGACAACTGCTCCGAAACCGATGCCCAACTTATTTTTGAAACCCTTTGTGCGCCGTTATTTAAACAATGGACGGGTATTGCAGCACCGCTACGTTTAGTATCGCACAAACTTTGGCAGCAAGCAATCCCCCAAAAAACAATAGGCCACGTGGCATGGCTGCAAGAGGTTGCAAAATGGGAAATAGAAAACCCAGGCTTTTACATCGCTGGGAATTATAAAAATGGCGTTGCGCTGGGAGATTGCGTTGCGCACCACCAAGCACTGGTTAACGCGATGTAAATATCGAATAAATTGTTTATTTGTTGGATTGTTTACTCATTTTCCCATGATACTGATGTATTTGTTGCATTCATTTTAATTTCCCAACCGCTTCTGGAGGCTCTACGCTGCGCCTGCGGGGCCTGCTTCACTCACCAATGGCTTAACGCTCGGATAAGCACAGCGGGTTCATTATCTACTAAAAGTTACATAATCGACGTCCATTAACATACAGCAGAAACAGCGTCCTTGGGATACGGTACTCAACAATTTGCAGCTTGCAAACTGGCTTTAGACTTGTTTACAGACATTTAAGTCCGCTTATAAACGAATCTTATATTCAATCTATTTTTAATCAGAAAAAAAGATGGCAGTTTTTTCAATCTTTATTCTTATTAAGTCTAAATAAGGATTTATCTTTGCGACTGAAAAAGAACACTATTTTTATTCAGTCTAAATAAACGCTATGAAATTACCCATGAAATCTGTTATCGCTGCCACCTTGCTAGCAACAGCAATCTTTACCTCTTGTACCAATGAGGACCCAATTCCAACACAAACAGTACAATCCCCAGGTACGTATACATTTGAACGTAACAACGCTACATCTATAAGTTTCTCTGGACAAACAACCAGAATAGCCATGGCCGAAGAAACGTTCAGCGCCATGCTAGACCCTACCCAAACACTTGATGGGTTAAACGATAGGTTTGCACACGTGCAAGGCAACCCAAGTTTTACAAACAGTAGCTTGAACAGCTCAGACAAAAACTTGCGTAGTAAAGTTGCTGCGAGTGCAGACTTTTATGCGGGAAACACAACAGTAAGCGCGACGATACGAGCCGATTTTGACTCGTACCTATCCCGTCAGGTAACTGAAGTTTTCCCCGTATGGAACCGCGTTGCAACACCAGGAAATGCTGGAAACTTGCAGCAAGCTGGCGGCGGTCCTATACGCTATGTAAACGCAAAAGGACTTCAGTACAACCAAGCATGGGCGAAGGCACTAATCGGAGGTCTTATGGTAGACCAAATCGCAAATAACTACGTAAGTGCAGCTGTGCTGGATGCCGGCACAAACAGAGCCGACAATGACAGTGACCTACTGGTTTCAGGAAAGAACTACACGACTATGGAGCATTATTGGGACGAAGCTTTTGGCTACCTATACGGTGCTGAACCAGACATTACAAATCCAGTGCTAACCGTAGACAACTTTTTAGGGCAGTACTTAGGCCGTGTGGAGAGAGACACTGATTTTACCGGAATTGCAACAACTATTTATGATGCCTTTAAACTAGGTCGCGCAGCTATTGTTGCAAAAGATTATGCCTTACGCGACCAGCAAGCGCAAATTATTCAAAAACAACTTTCTGAAATCATAGGTATACGCGCTGTTTTTTATCTAGAAAACTGCAAACCACATTTAGGTGTTGATAACGCTCGTGCGTTTCACGCCCTAGCCGAAGGTTACGGATTTATATACAGCCTGCAATTCACAAGAAAACCGGGTACTATGGAACCATACTTCACGCGTGCCGAAGTGCAAGTTATGCTAGACCAGCTTATGGCAAACAATGGGTTCTGGGATCTTACTATTCCTACTATAGACAGCATGTCTGCGCTCATTGCTAACCGATTTGACTTTACGATAAGCCAAGCGAGCAATTAATTTAATAATCTACGACAAACAATAAAACGGTACTCATGAAGAAACATCTTTTATTCTTACTTGCAGCCTGCACAATTGCAAGTTGCGATACTGATTCGGAATCGGTCGCAGAAACTAATGCCGATTCCTTTAACAGAAAAGCACTCTTGGAACATACTGCAGACAATATTATCATTCCGGCATATCAGGATTTAGCTGCTGACCTGGCGACACTTGAGAACAGCGTTACCGCGTTTACAGCAAACCCAGACAACAACTCACTGTTAACCGCTAGGACTGCCTTTTTTGAGGCATACCTGACCTGGCAATACGTAGAAATGTTCAACATAGGCAAGGCTGAAGAAATACTTTACGCTTTTCAAATGAATATATATCCTACAAACATTACAGACATACAGAACAATATTACCGCTGGCAGCTATAACCTAAGCAGCCCTAATAATAATGACGCAGTAGGCTTTCCAGCGGTAGAATATATGCTGTACGGCAAGGCAGATACAGACGCAGCGATTGTTGCAATCTATAGCAACGGCACGCAAGCGGCGGGAAGTAAAACGTATCTAAACGACCTTGTTAATCAAATGCAAGGCCTTACCACTACAGTACTAAACGACTGGACTGGCAGTTACCGCAATAGTTTTGTAAACAGTACCGGAAACAGCGCTACAAGTGCAATAAATCAGCTTATTAATGACTATATTTTCTATTTTGAAAAAGGTCTTAGAGCAAATAAGATAGGTATTCCTGCGGGTGTTTTCTCTAATGGAGCATTAACCACACATGTAGAAAGTTATTACAACCCTGCTCAATCTAAAGAACTCGCTAAAAAAGGCCTTCAAGCAAGCGTTGATTTTTTTAATGGAACATCCTATAACGACGCTCCTGCCGGCGAAAGTTTTGCAAATTACGCACGAACATTACGCACAAACGCAAACAGCAGTGACCTAACTCTTGCTATTAACAACCAAATGGAAAGCGCAAAAACGAAGTTGGCAACGCTCAATCCTAATTTCAGAGAACAAATTGCCGCAGACAACTCTCAAATGACCTTAACCTATGACGAGATGCAACGTGTGGTGGTGCTCCTAAAGGTAGACTTGCTGCAAACACTTAACATTAATGTAGATTATGTAGATTCAGACGGCGATTAAGCACCTGTTTTTAAACCCCTAAAGCAGTCGCATATTGTGACTGCTTCTTTTTTTGCAGTATGAACAGTAATTTACAGTCCTATCTGAATAGCACTATTTCCTCGGCACCACTCGCGGTTTTCCGCATCGGGTTTGGATTAATGATGTGCTACGGTATGATTCGGTTTTGGGCACATGGCTGGATAGAAAGTCTGTACATCGAACCTTCTTTCCACTTTTCCTATTACGGTTTTGAATGGATTAAACCGCTGGGTCATTTTACCTATTTACTATTCATAACTTGTGGTCTAGCAGCGTTGTTTGTCGCGCTAGGGTACAAGTACCGCATTGCCATTATCATTTTCTTTTTAAGCTTTACCTACATAGAGCTTATGGATAAAACGACCTATTTAAACCATTACTATTTTATAAGCGTACTGAGTTTTTTAATGATTTTTTTGCCTGCTCATAAACGGTTCTCTGTGGACAGTTACGCTTCCGCGAAAGCTTACGTAACAACACCACGCTGGACACTGGACAGCATTAAATTGCTACTCGCAACTGTTTATTTTTATGCCGGCCTGGCAAAGTTGAACAGCGACTGGTTGCTACGTGCTATGCCCTTAAAAATATGGTTACCGTCTAAGTATGACTTACCTATTTTAGGCGATTTGCTGCAATTAAGTTGGATGCCGCACGCCTTTAGTTGGAGTGGCATGCTGTATGATTTATTCATTCCGTTTTTACTTATTTACAAGCGTACGCGGTGGCTCGCTTTTGGCTTAGTGGTCATTTTTCATGTGCTTACCAGAATATTATTTCCTATAGGCATGTTTCCTTTTGTTATGATCGTAAGCGCCATGGTGTTTTTAGACAGCAGTGTGCACGAGCGTATCCTTTCCTTTCTTAAAAAAAGAATTGGTTTTATGCACACCTACTTCCCTAAAAAAGAAATAACCCCAACTTCCTATAACGGGGGAGAACAACCAGCAGCTGCAATTGCTGTTGTAAGTTTTATACTTTTTTTACAGCTGGCCATACCATTTAGGTACCTTTTTTATCCAGGTACGCTATACTGGACAGAACAAGGCTATCGTTTTTCATGGCGTGTTATGCTTATGGAAAAAATGGGAAATGCCCAATTTAAAATAGTAAACAAAGAAACAGGCAAGTCTTTTTATGTTAACAATACCGATTTTCTCACGCCTTTCCAAGAAAAGCAAATGAGTTTTCAACCTGATTTTATACTGCAATATGCCCATTATCTCGGTGACCATTTTGCCGCGCAAGGTCACAAAAACGTACAAGTTTTTGTAGATGCAAATGTGGCGCTTAACGGCAGGTTGAGCCAGCCATTTATAGACACCAAAACAGACCTGTATCAGGTTAAAGAATCATTTCAACACAAAAACTGGATTTTACCATTTCATGATGAACCTAAATAAATTAAGCCTTTTTTTTATTCTATTTTTATGCTGTCAGGCGGCGATTTCACAAGTTACCATTACAGGAACGGTAAGCAGCGCAGCAAGTGGTTTGCCTATAGAAGATGTTGCTGTTTACGAGCAAAATGGAGGCCTGCTTGCCACTACCTTAGCAAACGGTACATTTTCATTTACGAGCGCGCAAGCATCACTTAATCTCACTTTTTTTACCTACGATTACGCCATTTTAGAACAACAAGTCACTGTTGCAACTGACTTAGAACTCAACCTGGTATTACAGCCACTATCGCAGCAACTTACTGCCATACAAATTAATGTTCGTAAAGAACGTATTTTTCAAATCAAACGATTAAAAGACGTTGAGGGCACTGCGATTTATGCAGGTAAAAAGACAGAGGTTATACTCTTAGAAAAGTCCACTGCAAACCTAGCTGCAAATAATGCACGCCAAATTTATAATCAGGTTGCGGGTCTTAACATTTTTCAAAATGATGACGCAGGTCTGCAACTCAATATAGGCGGTCGTGGCCTAGACCCAAACCGGACCGCAAACTTTAATACGCGCCAGAACGGTTACGACATAAGTGCAGACGTGCTGGGCTATCCAGAAAGTTACTATGCGCCAGCAAGTGAAGGTTTGCAGGAAATACAGATTATAAGAGGCGCAGCGTCCCTGCAGTACGGAACGCAGTTTGGCGGGCTTATAAATTTTGTGATGAAAGATGCCAACCCTACCAGAAAACTAGAACTCATTACCCGCAATACCCTAGGCAGTTACGGGCTATATACTAATTTTACAAGTGCAAGTGGTAGCTTAGGAAAATGGAATTACTACACTTTTTTTAACTACAAAAAAGGCGATGGATTTAGACCCAACTCCCAGTTTGAAAGTAAAAATACCTATACCCATATAGGCTATGATTTTAATGATAACACATCACTAAGCGCACAATTCACTTATTTAAATTACCTCGCACAACAAGCCGGTGGCCTCACCGACGCGCAATTTGCACAAGACCGGTTCCAAAGTAACCGCGAGCGCAACTGGTTTGAAGTAAACTGGTTGCTGTATAATCTAAAGCTAGAACATCGCTTTTCAGAGCGCACTACTTTTTCTTTTAACGCGTTTGGACTTACAGCATCTCGTGATGCTTTAGGATTCAGGACCAATAGGGTAAGTCAGGTAGACCCAGGTGGCGAGCGTGATTTAATAAAAGGTGCTTTTTCAAATTATGGGTTTGAAAGCCGCTTGGTAAGCAGTTATAAAATAGCAGATAAAAAGGTCACGTATCTCGTAGGAACAAAATTTTATAAGGCAAACAACACCAGTGCGCAAGGGCCAGGAAGTGACGGTAACGATGCAAATTTTAACTTTCAAACAGACCGTTTTCCTAACTATCCAGCCCAGAACGATTTTAGTTTTCCAAACTTAAACATTGCGGTTTTTAGTGAGCATATACTGTATCTAAACGACAAACTTTCTATCACACCAGGGCTGCGTATAGAATATATAAACACCCAAAGCGATGGTTTTTTCCAGCGTATAAATACAGACGCAGCCGGAAATGTAATACTTAACGAACGTGTCACTGAAGCAGCTGTAAACGAGCGTTCCCTAGCACTGCTAGGGATTGGAACGAGCTATAAAGCAACCGCAGGGCTAGAAGTTTATGGAAACATTTCCCAAAACTACCGCTCTGTAACCTTTACGGACATCAGTACGGTAAATCCAGCGTTTGCCATAGACCCTAATATTAGCGATGAAAAAGGATTTACCACAGACCTGGGCATGCGCGGTAATTACGAAGATTACGTTTCGTATGATGCTAACGTTTTTGGATTGTTTTACAATAACCGTATAGGGTTTGTACAGCGAGCATTTGCAGACGGTAGCGTTAAAAGTCAGCGTACAAATGTAGGAGATGCCGTCATTTGCGGAGTAGAGTCTCTTATAGACTTTAACCTAAATAAACTCTTTATTAAAAGCACGAACTACAGCGCAAACCTGTTTTTTAACACCTCTTTCATACAATCAGAGTACACAGCATCGAGCATCGCAGGTGTTGCAGGGAACAACGTCGAATTTGTTCCCGAATTCAACTTCAAAACCGGCTTGACTTTTGGGTATAAAAACATTATTGCAAGCGCACAATACAGCTATTTATCACAACAGTTTACAGACGCCTCTAACGCGCTGGACAGCAACCTGAGCGGCATTATAGGAGCGATACCTAGTTACGACATTGTAGACGCATCACTATCCTACCAGCTGGGCAGGTTTAAATTAGAAACAGGTGTAAATAACCTACTCGATAACGCCTATTTTACTAGACGTGCAACAGGCTATCCAGGTCCAGGAATTATCCCTGACCCGCCGCGTAATTTTTATATGACGTTTGAGGTTATGTTTTAAGCTAGGGTTTCCCAGCCTCAAACTCCAAGGTAATGAGGAAAAGTTTGCTTTTAAAGAGTACAGCCCATCGTCACGTTTTTCTATTTTGAGAAAAACAGAATGGAGGCTGCCGTTGTGTTTAGCAAATAATGCGAGAGATAAACCAGCATCTATTAACGGTTTAATAACCAGACTCATAGCATGAATCCAACTATATTCTTTCAGCATTATGGCAGCATCGAGGCCAACACAGGGCCGCCATATTCCTCCTAAATAGCTGTGGTTTACGCATAGTGGTAGGCAAGTTTAGACGCGCTGTGTGTATAATTAAACATGCACGCGACGATATGAAAGGATACCATATAAAAAGTGCCATTAGGCTTTAAACGATCGTCAATTACCAGTTCCCAAGGTTTTAGATAGGGCAGCCAGCCCGTGATACCGAAACTTGTAAAAACAATATCAAAAGCGTCTGTGACAAACCGAAACGTGTCCAGCACATTGCAACGTACAAATCACCAGGGAATTTCTAGTTCGCATTTAACTGTGTGGCAAGTTATATGCATTAACGATCTCTAACGCTAAACCTCTGCGCCTTTAAGAGCCCAACTCAGAAACTTTTGCCAAAAAGGATAACGTAAATGTAACTTCGACTTGCCGGCTACATTTCCTAACGCCTGTAACTCGCAGTGGTTGTTCATATTTTTTGCTTTCGCAAAAGCGTGGTTATCGTAAAACTGCGTTCCTAATAAACCTGCGTTCTTGCGTTCCCCGCATACTTGTTTATTTTAATTGATTCCCCCGGATTCATGCTACAATTTGTGAAAAAAATAACCTCCCTCGTACCTTCAAAACGGGTTCTATGTTCTACTTTTACTGAAATTTGTTAGACAAAATGCAACATATAAACGCTGAAACCCTAGCCTCTTATGAACGCTTTTATCGTGGAAACCTCATTAATAGCATTACGGGCTATAAAAGCGCAAACCTGCTGGCTACTAGGTCAAAAGATGACATAGATAACGTTGCTATTTTTAGTAGCGTGACCCATTTAGGCAGCGACCCAGCGCTTTTTAGTTTTGTACAGCGACCACTAAACCACGGTGTAGGACATACGTATTATAA
>Ga0222647_1000570_pt1 | contig 15030 bp, 7 predicted proteins | sample AntAcemetagen333_FD_179864 | JGI IMG/M metagenome (GOLD analysis project Ga0222647, IMG submission 179864) | Saline water microbial communities from Ace Lake, Antarctica - #333 | ecosystem: Environmental > Aquatic > Non-marine Saline and Alkaline > Saline | place: Antarctica: Ace Lake | collected...
CTCGGTGGAGCTCGCGGAACCGGGAGTTTCAGGATCTAAATCCCAAATCCCTCCCGCTACAATCTTTGTTAGAACTGCTGAATAAATTCGGGAGGATGGAAAAGAGAGCAGTGCAACTAGACAATAATATCAAGATATTAGATTTTTAGAGTCAAGAATCAAGATTTTAGAGCCAGGAAGTGAATGGCTAGGATCCAGATAAGAGTATCAAGTTTTTAAGATAAGAGTATCAAGTTTTTATAGAAGACCTTTTGGGCGATTTCTGGTCTAAAGTTGAAGCTTTCAAAAATTTGGAATCGAAAGATTAGAAATCTCCAGAACTTCAAAGGAATTAGGCAACATTCATAAATCATCTAACTCTCCAATCGCTCCAATCGCTCTAAAAGTGGCGGATGCGAATAATTCACAAATACATACCAAGGGTGTGGGTTGATATTACTGAGAGTTTTGACAGAAAGAGTCTTTAAAGCTTCAGCAAGTGGCTTTCCTGCGAAGGTCATCTTCGCATAGTCATCTGCTTGAAATTCATTTTTACGGCTCAGCCAGTTCATCCCTATACCTAGAATAGTTGAAACTGGAGAAAAAAGCATAGTGAACCCGATAATGTTTAACTGCGGAGACCAAACTTTCCCACCGAGTGCCATACTCATCGGTTCATTGAATATGAACTGTCCCAGTAAGAATAGTAGTAAACCAATTTGTAACACGGAAAGCACCATACTTAGAATGACATGCTTCTTTTTGTAGTGACCCACTTCGTGAGCCAATACTGCAACCAGTTCGTCTGGCGTATGCTGCTCCAAAAGTGTATCAAAAAGAACTACTTTCTTACGGTTTCCAAAACCTGAGAAGAACGCATTTGCCTTAGAAGACCGTTTGCTTCCATCCATGATGAAAATATTATCCAGAGGAAAATTGACTGATTTAGCATAGTGCAAAATCTCTTCTTTCAATTCGCCTTCGGCAAGCGGAGTCAATTTATTAAAGAACGGCAGAATCAGCGCGGTGTAAAACAAATTTACAAAAATCATAAAAACCGCTGCTGCAATCCAAAAAATCCACCAGAAATCTGCTCCAATCTGATGAATTAGCCAAAGAAATAGAAGTAATAATCCTCCACCTATCAAAATGGAAAGAAGGTATCCCTTTAATTTATCTGAAAAGAAGGTCTTAACGGTGGATTTGTTGAAACCGAATTTCTCCTCGATTACAAATGTGCTGTAATAATCAAACGGTAAACTGAGAATATCCGAACCAATAAAAATAAGCCCAAAAAAGACTACTGATTCCAGCAATGGCACAATTTCAAAGGTTTTCAACCAAGAATCAATGGCTCCAAACCAACCTTGGCTGATAAAAGAGAAAGTCAGTATAAACGAAAGTAGACCTGAAATTAATCCAAACTTATAGTTTTTATTTTGGTACTTTTTTGATTCTTGAAGCTTTTGATCAGTCAAATAGTCCGAGAGGATATCAGGAACTGTGGGGATTGGCTGTCGATAATTGAGATAGCTCAGAATTTTTGTTGCTAGAAAGCCAAAAGCCACCACTCCTATAAGCAGATTCTTCAATAAAATAGGTTCCATGAAAATTTAGAATTTAGGGCAAGGAAGGACTGTATCCCTTCTTCGAGGACTTCCCTGGTTGCTATTCGGCAGAGTCCATGATAAACTAATCTCATGTGCACCACCCGACTGAATCCCCAGTTGCGATACGGTATAATCAAAGCTATAACCTACGTTCAAACCGCTCAATAGATTGACTCCGAACATCATCACGATTGCATCTCGATTACTTTGATTTTCAACCGGTTTGTAGGGTAATCCACGATACCAAAGTCCGAATACAATTGGCTCGATATAAAAGTAGGCACCAATATCTAATTGCTCGAAAGGTCCTTGGCTTTTGTAGTTAATTGTAGGAGTCAGATAGCGTTGCTTTCGCATGTGTGTAAAATCCTGACGCATGGATCCTTCTCCAAGAGGAATTCGATAACCAGCATGGAAGGAGATTTTCATTGGTAATGGGCTATCTCCATTAATGAATGACTGATTCGGTTGATTCACGTGATGTGCCGATGCACCAAACCAAAAATTCTCTGTAAAAATCAAGCCCCCAAATGACAATGACAACATGTTAACTGGATCGCCCAGCCCTTCGATAGTAGAGGGATAATTTATTAGATCTCCAAATGGATCAAATGAGTTTATATTATTTGCAAAAATCAAATTCTCATAAAAACCAATCTGTCGCCTTATGTAACTAGCCTGAAAGCCAGGTCTGAAATATAAGTTGTCACTTAATTTTAATTCGTAAGAATAAATCGCAGAGATTGTTGTGGACTGTAATTTGGCAGCTCCTTCGGTATCCTGCATCAGCATTATTCCAATACCACTATTGTAGTCTTCCAGATAGGTGTCGTAGAAAGCTGAGTAAGTAGTGAACTGAGCGTCAATGCTTGGCCATTGATTTCGGTAGTTAAATCCTACTCGGCCGGTAAGTTCAGATCCCGCAAACGCAGGGTTCAGATAAAGGGGAGCTGCATAGTATTGGCTATACTGTGGATCTTGGGCAAAAGCCGAAGAGTGAACAAGAAGTCCAATTACACTTAAAAAAACCACGTAAATCAGAGACCGTAACAAGGATTTGTCCGTTAAGTTGAATATTCAGTTGGCATTTAGAACGATTCGAGCACTTTGTTGTTTTAAATGCAGTTCGAAAATTATGAAAAGCAACCCTAATTCCATAAGGTTCCCCTACATTTTTACACTAATCGCTGCGATTGCATTTTTTGCAATCCAATTCCCTGCATTTACCCAAGGTTTTAATGACAATGAATGGATCTTTGGATACTGCGAGACAAGTGCCACCAACAACTATTTATCCTTCGGGAAGGGCGGTACAGCTACTGTCCAGACCTTACCTTCTACCGTCTTAATCGGGAAAAATAATAATGCGATTGCTATCGATCCTATTACGGGACAACCTCTTTTCTATACAAATGGCGAGCTAGTTTATGATTATCGACCTAAGCAAATTCAAGGAGCTGCTCCCGGATTAAATGGAGATATTGATGGCAGACAAAAGGTAGCGACTGGTTTTCTCGAGTACAACCCGGATGGGAACAAACTCTTCTATATTTTCTACATTTCTCCCGGAGGTCAGCTACTCTATTCCTTAGTAGATATGAATGCCGCAGGTCAAGCTACCGGAAATGAACGCCCACTCGGTGAAGTCACCCAAAAAGATATTCTGATAGGCCCAGCTTCAGGTGCAATATTAGTCGTGAAATCACCCTCCTCGCCCTCCTACCTAATTAGCTTTACCGGGGGAAATCTGGTTTCAAGAAGCATAGATGCAGGTGCTGGAAATTTTACGCCCACAGATACAGAGGGAATACCTTTTACCCCAAAGGCAATCATCCACGATGAAAAAAGAGGAAAGTTGATTCTCATTCCAGAAAATGCTGGTGATGACATCTTGGTGGTTGATTTTGACACAAGCTCGGGGACGTTCTCGAATCCAACAACTATAACAAACTCAGGCAGCACAGATGCTATTGAAGGAGCTGAATTCTCTCCAGACGGTACATTTATTTATTTTTCCAGGGGAAATAATCTGTTTCGAGTTCCTTCCGATAATCTTTCAGCTACTCCGGAAGAAATCCCACTTCCAGACAGCCTAAATGCAGTTTACGACATTAAAACAGGGCCAGACGGAAGCCTCTATTATATCTATGAAGAAGTAGCTGGAGGCCCTCAACTGATCGGAAGAGTGACCAATCCAAATGAGCCAGATTTAGCCGTAATTAATTTGGAAGAGGATCCTTTTAATGGGGTGGACTTTTGTGGGCGCATTTTCCCGGTTTTTGCTCCAAATGCGGATATTGAACCGATCGTGAATTTCACTTGGGCACCGGACATGCCTTGTGCGAAAAACCCCATTCAGCTGACCAGTGAGATCTTGCCCGAAAATTATAAACCTGTCAGTTTCAAGTGGGATTTTAATCCGCCACTGACTGACTCGGACGGAAATCCTGTTCCTGCTGACTATGCCCAAGAGCATTTCCTTATTCCCGGCGATGCGGCTCAGGGAGAAAGTATTTCTGTATCGCTGACAGTCAATTTTGCAGATGGAGATTCTGTTACAGTTTCTCGTACTATTCCCCTGACAGAAAATAATTTGGAAGCTAATTTCACTCCACAAGATACCACAATCTGTGAGGGTCAATGTGTGGATATTGGGGCTTTACTTGAGGCGCAAGCCGCAGAAGGAGACCAAGGCGGAGGAGGAGGTATGGGTGGAGGCCAAGGTGGACAAACGCCTCCTGGTGGCGGTGGACAAGATAATTATGAATACTTCTGGTCCAACTTCCGAGATGAAGGATGGGGAACTCGTTCAGAAAATACTGTTTGTCTTCCTGGTTTGTATTGGGTTTTAGTCAGAGAACCGGGATCTTCCTGTTATGCTTATGCAGAGATTCGTGTAAAGGTGTGGGATCTCCCAGATCAATCGAATAATATCTGGTATTTCGGAGATGGGGCCGGTCTGGATTTCAATCCTGATCCAAATGACCCAAGTGCGCCAACTCCACGGCCGATAGCTAGTAGGCATCCTCAAAATATTCCCGCTGGCACTACCACCATTTCAGATCAAACTGGCCAAGTTCTATTCTATACGGATGGCAAATCAGTTTGGGATTTGAATGGAAATCTCATGGAAAATGGGGATGATATTGGCGGTGATAACGGAGCTAGCCAAGGAGTGATCGCCGTGCCTGTTCCTCAGGAGGAGACGCTTTTCTACTTATTCACCACCCAGCAATCTGCAAATGGATCTAATGTGGTCAAATTTTCTTTGGTGGATATCAAAGCGGAAAATCCTACCGGAGTAGGAAATGTGGTTACGAAAGACAATTTCTTATTCAGTCCATCCACCGAACATACAGCGGCCTTGGATGCCGGTGATACGACTTGGGTGATGTTTCATGAATTGGGTAATAATACTTTCCGTGCGTATCCGGTCACTACAAATGGTATTGGGCCACCGGTTTTGAGTTCTGTCGGTAGCAATCACGGCTTTAATTCCGGTGCGGGCGCAATGAAGTTTAATTCCGATGGAGACAAACTTGCTGTCACAATAAGTGAAGGAGGGTGTAATAAATTAGAGATTTTTGATTTTGACCAAAGGACCGGTGAACTGACAGAGTATGCCAGAATTGATCTGGGCTGTAACGGGGACGTCTATGGATTGGAATTCTCTGAGGATGGTGACCGGGTATTGGTCAGTTATCGGAATGGTGGACCAGGTATTGAAGAGTTCATCATCAGAGCAGTGGATAATGATGATCCAGATGCGGAAGCTTGCCCAAGCTGCTTTGGAACTGCGAGCACCAGAGCCCAAATCGAAGCTTGTATCATCAGTACCAAAAACCAGCTATCAGGAACTTCAGGACTCAATCTAGGAGCGATCCAAATCGGCCCGAATGGTCAAATCTATGTTGCGGTAGTCAATGACAATCGAATCGGTCAGATCAGTGTGGGTACAGGTTGTACCGCTGCCAGCACCTTCAATCAGAGCGGCGTAGAACCAATGCCAGGAACATCCAATCTCGGGCTACCCTCATTTGTCCAAAACTCAGGAAGCTCAATCCCCGAGCCTTCCCTAGCAGCTCCACCGCGAATATGTCTTGATCCAAACAATCCAACTGGGGCATTACTTGAAGGAGGCGGAGAACCTGATATTGATAGCTATTTCTGGACCATTACCAAAGATGATGGTACAATAATCCTAAATGAGTCCGGCGGCCCGGGAGAAGAGTTCCAAACACTGGAACAGCTCTTCGATACTACAGGAACATACACGATAGACTTACGGGTAGATCGTTGTGGTAATCCAGAATACTTTAGAGCAAGTACCGAGATCTTGGTGGACGAACCACCTACTTTGACTTTACCTGATGCTGCTACGCTTTGTGCGGAAAATCCTGTTACACTTACTGCCATTGATGGCTATGATATAGCGGAAGGTATATACGATTTCGAATGGACCAATGCTGCAGGACAAGTATTTGGTGATGCGGATTCGAATACCATTACTGTGACTAAAGAAAGTATTTACACAGTCACAGTCACTTTCCGATTACCGGATGGATTATCAGATGAAGAGGCTGCGCTGTATGCTGCTTGTCCTGCCATCGCAGAAATCTTCGTTGGTCCTGCCTTTCAATTTGACTTGACACAGACTGCTGAAGAAGTTTGCTACGAAGAGACTGCGGTCACATTTGCTCCTAATACTCCGATCACTGGAGATTGGTTTTATGAATTGAATGGAAATCCGACACGAGTCCCATTGGGTAATTTCTTCGAATTGGAGTTACTTGTAATTGATCTACCTGGACCTGGTCTTTACGAAATCATTTTTGCAGCTCAGGACCCGATTTTGGATGGCTGTACTATTGAGAAGCGACTTCCCCTTTTGGTAAATGAACTTCCAATCGTAATCGCCACTCAAACTACCCCGGCTACAGACTGCGCCACACCAGATGGATCATTTGAAATCTTAATGCAAAGTGATGCTGCAGCAGTAACCGTGCAGGAAACTGGCAATATTTTTACAAATGTCACGGCAGGTGATGTGATTCCAGTTTCAAATGTTTTGCCAGGGATTTACACCATTGAAGCGGAGAATAGCGCTGGATGTTTTTACATCGCTACGATAATTGTAGAAAATTCCAATCCTCCGGTCGGGTTTGATTACACCATTACTACCGAAGATGAAGTCTGTAGTCCAAATGGAGTCGCTGATGGAAGCTTGACAATTACTTTTACCACAGCTCAATCAGGAAGCTATTTGATTACTCGACAAGGAGATGGACAAATTTTCGCAGGCAATTTCACCAACAGTAGCCAGGTTGCAATAAATGTTCCTCATGGTGATTATTCAGTAGAGGTCACAGACCCATCGAATTGCGCCATTCCGGATCCTGATACCTATACGATTGCTCAGAAATTTGAAGTTGTATTCTCAGTTCCCTCCACACTCACTGCTTGCGGCAATTTCACCTTTATACCTATTTCTCCACAACAGTTGCTCTTCACTGTGACCAATGCTAACGGAACCGTGATTTCCCCAGACGCTAATGGGGACTTCACCATTACTCAAACTGGCTCCTATGTAGTAAGAGGGGAGGATCCCGCAGGTATCGATTGTCCTAGGGAACTAACTATAGACGCTACAATAACACAGCCTTTAGATTTTGAAGTTTCTCCACCAATAATCGACTGTCAAGTTGGGGTTCAATACGAGGCTATCCTGAACAATGCCAATCCTGCTGATGTCGTATTTCTGTGGAGAGATGCCAGTGGTATAATCGTTGGCAGATCTCAGATTTTTGTACCAAGTGCTGTAGGAACATATTCCTTGGAAGTGCAGCCTAGAGCCGGGGGTCTTTGCCCTACCAATCAAAAATCTTTTGAAGCAATCACCTTGACAACGAATCTTCAAGTTGCTTTAGACGTTGTTCCTTTCTGCATCGATCAGACCAGTACAACGATTTCGGTGGTTGCCAATTTGACATTGGTTCAAAATATTGAATGGTATAGGGTTCAAGGCGGTACTCGAACAAGAATTCCATTCAACGATATTCCAATTATAGAAGTAAATCAAGAAGGGGTGTATGAAGTACTGCTGAGAAGTGCTGCAGGCTGTGATATTGGAAGAGCAAGCGGAGTAGTTACCAAGTCAACGATAATCGCACCTATAATTCCTCAGAGTATTACGATTTGCGCAATAGAAGGGGTATTACAGTCCATAAATCCAGGGACTTACGATAATTATTCTTGGGAGCTTAATGGGGCAGAAGTCTCCACAGATGCGGTTTTCACCCCAAGCCTTCCAGGTATTTATGAACTTACGGTTTCTGATAATATTGGCTGTTTCTATGTAGGTAACTTCGAGGTAATTGAAGATTGTTCCCTTAAAATTTCCTTTCCAAATGGAATTGTCCTAAATGATCCGAATCGAAATTTTATCCTGTATGCAAATGAATACATCGATGATGTAGAAGTCTATATTTATAATCGTTGGGGAGAATTAATTTTCTATTGCCAGCATGAAAACATTGAACCAAAACAGCCTTTCTGCCCTTGGGATGGTCAAGTTGGCGGAAATTTTGTTCCGAATGGAACATATGCCGTGGTGATCAAGTATACCAGCGGAGACCAAAATAAAACAGAATCAATCACTAAAGCAATTACCATTATTCAATAGTATGCTCATTCTTATTTCGCCAGCAAAAACGCTGGACTACAGTGCACCAAGCATTCAAGAACACACGCTTCCTGAATTTCAGACTGAAACTAAATCACTGATTTCAGTCCTGAAAAAAAAATCTTCGAAAGAGATTGGAAGCCTAATGGGCATTTCCGAAAACCTTGCCAATCTCAATGAAGAACGTTTCAAAACCTTTCAAAAAGAATTCAATTTTGAAAATTCCAAGCAAGCTTTATTGGCTTTCAAAGGAGATGTCTATACCAAAATAGATGTGGACAATTACACCGAACTGGATTTTGATTTTGCACAGAAGCATCTCCGTATCCTATCAGGACTCTATGGTCTTCTAAAGCCTCTGGATCTGATTCAGCCTTACCGATTGGAAATGGGAACCCGGCTTGAGAATAAAAAAGGAAAAAACCTCTATGAATTTTGGGATAAAAAAATTGCGAAAGCCATCAATTCTGCTGCGGAAGGTGAGCCAATAGTCAATCTGGCCTCCCAAGAATATTTCAAATCAGTAGATTTGAAGACCGTTAACAGCCCGGTTATTAACATTCATTTCAAGGAATTCAAAAGTAACAGTTATCAGGTAGTGGGCTTCTTCGCCAAGCAAGCCCGTGGATTAATGACCGACTTTGCGATCAAAAATCGGATAACAAAACCAGAAGAATTGAAATTATTTAATTTGGAACGCTATGAGTTTGCAGATGCAATGAGTAATGAAACTGATTGGATGTTTGTACGCTGACATTAGTGACTATTTAGGATATTCGAAAAATTGGTAAATTTTTTGAGAGTTCAATTTACTGTGCTTCAACAATTCTAAATGAGTTCTTTAGCGAGAGAAGGTGAAAAAAACAATTGTATTCGTATTCATTTTTTTCTTCCTTTTAGAATGGCATATTATCGCTCGGTGTGAATATGCCGACAATACTATTTTGCACTAAACCCCTTCTCATAAATCAAATCAGCTAATCGCCGATCCTCAATGGATAGTGCCTGACAATCTCTGTAACCTATTCAGCAACCTGTTAGCAAGCTATTCTAGTGGCGGAAATCCTATCACAAGTGTTTATTTTCGGAAAATTCTTGATCCTGATAATTAACTAGTTTTGACCGATTCAGAAGGGCTTTATTTAAAACAGTTGCATTTACTTTTTCAGACTAAGGTGCCTACCGAGTAGCACTCAAAGTAAAGCGCCGGATATTGAAATTTATTCAGATTCATTGAATATTCAAGTAGTACCTAACCCGACGATCTTACTGCAGCGTACCCATTCCCTCTTCCAAGCAGATTCAATTTCCTTATCAGCAATCAGCCCAACCAGTTCAAATTTTTTGAGCTATATTTTTGAGTGGAAAGATTCTAATGGAAATCCCATAGGTAGCCAAAACACCATCAGTTTAATTACTGTAGATACTTATTCTGTCTCTTTTTATTTTCTTGGAATAAATGGTGAAAAAGAGTTCGAAACTAATGTATCGACTCTCCTTTCAGCGGAGGCGGACTATTAAGTCTCTGCTACCAAGATTATTGTCTGTACAGAACTTCCCACCACATTTTCAACCATGCCTTCCATCTCAGGAACTTGGAAAAATCTCAAATGAGGAGAATCAACCGCAGTGGATTTGGGATATGGAACTAGTATTGAAATCCTAACAGATCGAAACTTAACTGGCCACGGTGACCATGAAATAATTTTTGAGCTGGATCTATCACTAAATCCCGCTTGCGTACTAATCAAATCACCCCCTCTAAAATACTTTCTACAACCAGAATTCATCGTCAGCCCTTCCACAAAAGCTACAGGTCGCGATAGCTTTGATGGATAATTAACTATAACAACATTCACGCCTTTCGACTTTGTTTTTATCGAAGGTTTGAGAACGACTACACGAGCTCTTCAAGCAGATGAGCAGTATACTATTTCTGGATTAAAAAGTGGGATCTATTCGTTGATCGGAATTCTAGGAAATTACGCCAACTCATTTGGTTCTTTAGTTCCTTTAATAAACTCACCTCAAGAATTGGTATTTATAGTTGAAGATATTTTCAGAGAAAATGTATCCCCTCAGGTAAAATAGAGAGGAGTTTCAACATTAAATTACAGAGTCTACCGTCTTCTAAGAATTATGGGATTATAAAGAAAAAATGAACACGGATACAAGAAGGTCCTTTTACAGATGTGACTGAGATTCAAATTGCTATTTCTGAGGGAATTTATTTTGTTAGAATCTCCAGGGATAATAATTGTAAAGTCCTTGAAACAAATGAAGTCTCAGTCTCAGGTTTAGATCAATCAAGATTTAATATTCCAAGTACAGTAGCTATTTATCAGTCTTATGAACTTCTCCCAGAGATAGTCAGGCACTAGAATTTATACTTATCAATATGACTACTGGAAATCAGGAAATCAAACTGGCAGGAAAGGTTTTTTTAATTAGAGAAGCTGATAATTATTCGTTGGCGGGAAGCCTGCCGGGTTCTTCCACCATCTGCCCTTCTGAACAATTACTGACCGTTAAATTGGTTGATCCTGTGACCTTTGATCTAGAATTAATCAAGCAGGATTGCTTTGGTGATCTTACTTATCGAGCTAATATTTTTGGAACAGACCCAGCCGTAGTTGTTTTTCGATGGTTGGATGAAAATGATCAAGTAGTAAGTCCCGGTCAAATTCTAAATCCAATTTCTTTTGGACGCTATAAACTAGATGTTCAGCCGGCCAATAGCACCGCATACCCGATTCCACCCAAGGAATTTGAAATTAAAGAGCCTATTCTATCAGTTGAAGTTTCAATAGTATCCACAAAGCTTTATAAGATCAGATCTGCTATTAATTCAGGCACTTTCATTGCTTACGAGTGGTATTTTGGAGAGGAACTGATATGCACAAATCCGATTTGCAAACCAATTCAGCCTGGCACCTAGAGCCTAATCGTTGAAAGCGCAGCAGGTTGTAGATGCTGGGCAGCCCAGCGAAAGAATTCTTGATCTACACGAATTTCTCACTGGAAAAGCTTAGAGTTTCTATTTTCAACCGCTGGGAGGAATTGATTTATTTCTGTGAAAAGACGGATTTGATTTCATTCGAATCTACTCTCCTATGCAATGGGATTTATCAGGGCAAATCAATCCCAAATGGGATTTATTCTATTCGAATTGATCTTGATAACTTCGAGAATAAAAGTTCAAAATGGATTTATTCTAGTCATTGAGTTGTACGAAATTTCGACACGATCATATTTAGGAACGTTTTTTGAAACAATTTAAAGGTATTCAATTTAACAGACTTAAATTCTGGATCTTGCGTTCAAAAGTACAATTTCCAATTAGGAAGATTGGTTTCCTCGTTACACTGATTTGCATCCTGATTAGCTTTAATACACTTATTGCTAGTTCTGCAAATCAGCCAAATAATCCGAAAGCAATCTTCGCGGCTCAAGCCGAACCTAAACTTATAGGTCCTGAAAATCTATGTATTGTTTTCGGGCTAGTAGTAGGTGCCTATTCCGGTGGTGGCGATCCTGATACTGATGTTTACAGCTGGTTAGTCACCAGCCCCACAGGAGCGATTCTTTACGAGCGGTCAGGCGGTTCACAATTTCAGAATCTGCAAGCCTCATTTGATGAAGCAGGAAGTTACAATGTATCCTTGAGTGTAAGACGTGGAATTTCAGAGATCTACTTCGATGAACTTATTGTGAGAGTATTAAAAGGGCCTGAATTAGCCATTTTACCTGATTATGTGAGCTGCGGTGAATCACCAGCAAAGCTTACTGCAATCAATCCTGAAACGTCAAACTTAACTGACTACACCTTTATGTGGAAGGATAAAAATGGGAACGTGATAGGGCGAGAAAATGACCTGATCACTTACACTGAAGGATTCTATTCATTTGAGCTTTTTTTGACTTCGGGTGGTGGAAAAGATTGTCTGATTACTGGGACCACTTTTGTAGGGCCTGCTTTGGATTTTAAAATCAATCAATCCGCTAAATCCATCTGTGAAGGCCAATCCATCAGAATCAGTACAGACACTCCGTTAGTCGGGGAATATTTCATCAAAAAGCAAGGTCAATCTAATTCAGTAAGTCTCGGTTCGGCCTTTAACATCCAAATTGGACCTGAGACAGTCGATGGACCGGGAATCTATGAGGTGATTTTCAGTGCCGTCGATCCAACTAATCCAGGTTGCACCTCTGATCGGAAAATTACTTTTGAAGTAAGAGAGTCACCAAAGATTCAATCCGAGATCATTGCCAGACCTGATGACTGCAATGAGTTAAATGGAAGTTTTCAAATCACTTCGCTGACTAATCTAGACTCTATTCGTGTGGATGAATTAGGATTTATGCAAAAGTCAACGCCACCAGGTCAAGTTTTTACTTTTTCCAACCTCAAGCCACAAGTCTATACAATTCGATTTTTTGAGAACGGATGCGAATCTATCAATCTCCTGATATTAGCAAGCAGTGATCCTCCGAATCAAGTTCCAATCTCATTTGAATTTTTACCCATAGAATGTTTTTCTGATGGTACCGGGCCTGGAAAACTCAATTTGGTATTTCCTGATGGTGCTGTCAATGGGGACTTCAGAATTCTTTTGCCTAACCAAGGCGAGGTTTTTTCAGGAAAATTAGTAGCTCAGGATTCATTATCAATTGACTTGTCTGCAGGAACCTATCTTTTTGAATTAATTATTGATGGATGTACCTATACCGTAAGAGAATTTACCATCCTGGGCAAACCACTGGTAAATTTTACATTCCCAGATCTTCTTAATATTTGTGAAAAATTTGAGCTCAAGCCTGAAACGAGTCAAGACCTATTGTTCACGTTGACCTATCCTGATGGATCCTCAAAATCTCTTGGCAGTAATGAACCTTTCGTATTCACAGAGGCTGGAGATTATTCCCTTCTAGGTGAGCCAGCCAATTCAGCATCAGGAACCTGTCCAAAAACTCAAATTTTCAAAGTAACTCGTTCTGCCCCAATTTCATTTGAACCGATCTTGTTTGAAGAAGACTGTTTTGGGCGTAAGGTCTATCAAGCAAAAATCACTGGAATAGATCCGAATCTTACCAGCATTAGATGGCTTAACGAAGAGGGAATTATCGTGGGAAGGAACACACTATTTTTTCCTCCCACACTCGGGATTTTTCAATTGATTGTTCAACCGCTAGCAAGTGGGTTTTGCCCTGTCAATCCCGTGTTATTTGAAATGACTGCAGCGGTCTTGACTGTTCCGATGGATTTGGAAGCAAAAAAAATATGTCCAAAGCCAGGGATTTCCAAAGTGGTTTTGAAAACCACTATTGAGGAAGTGATACACACAGAATGGATATTTTATGACCTCTCGAATAATCGATCAGATCTCATTGAATTTGATGATGCATTGGAAATTGAGGTCACTGAAGAAGGTACGTATGAGGTATCTGCTTACAATCGCTTAGGCTGCGAAATAGGGAGAAATTTAATTGCAGTCAGTAATTCCACGCTACTTGACCTTCCCCAAATCCCAGATCGATACATCATTTGTTCGAAAAAGAATAAAGTACCACCATTGGATCCCGGGGAATACGAAGCTTATGAATGGTATTTTGAAGGGACACTAGTCTCAGAGGACCGACTTTTCAAACCTTCAGAAATAGGTACCTACATACTTGAGGTCACTACTGTTGATGGATGCGTATTTGAGAAAAGCTTTACGACTGTTGATCGTTGTGATTTTCAAATAGTATATCCCAATGCCATGGTACTCGGGGATTCTGACAGGGATTTCAGCGTTATTGTATCCGAGGGAGTCAATGAGGTCGAAGTTCATATCATCAATCGACAGGGATTATTGATCCACTTCGAATCATTAAAAGAGGTTCAATTCAAAGTACCAATTTTAAATTGGGATGGAAGATACCGAGGTCAATACGTTGCTAACGGTAGCTATGCGGTAGTTTTAATCCTCAGAAATACAGCTTATGGGGTTGAGGAAAAGCGTATCAGCTCCATAGTAATAATCAATTGAATGTCGATTTTTTCATAAATTTTCATTTACGGGAAAGTTCAGTGATTTTTTTTTCCTACTTTAATGTTCGTGATTTATATTTTGTTAACCCAAAATCCTAACCCTACCTATGAAAGAATCAATCAATAATTCAGCGCTTTTCAACGGAAGTTGTTTTGCACTGATTACAACAGGTTTATCTTTTTCCATAAGAGCCGGAATCCTTACCCAGCTTGGATCAGAATTTGACCTCAACGGCGAACAATTAGGCTACATTAATTCCATGTGGTTTTTTGGATTTCCAATATCAATGGTACTGGGGGGACTATTTTATCATACGCTAGGTCCGAAAAATATAATGAAAATCGCATTCATTGCACATACATTAGGTGTAGTGCTTACAGTATTTGCAGGCGGATATGTGGGGTTATTGATTTCAATGCTTTGCATTGGACTAGGCACAGGCTGTACCGAAGCTGCATGTAATCCAATGATTGCAGATATGTATTCTGGAAATACGATGAATAAAATGCTTAATCGTTTTCATATGTGGTTTCCAGGAGGAATTGTGATAGGAGCTCTAGTATCCAAGGTTATGACTATGTTTGAATTGGGATGGCAAGCACAAATGTGGATTGTAATGATTCCAGCGATTACGTATGCAGTTTTATTTTTCGGAAAAAAGTTTCCAGAATCTACTGTAGAAGGTGCTTCCTCATTGAAAGGGAATTTTAAAGCTATGGTTAAG
>Ga0222647_1000573_pt1 | contig 14951 bp, 15 predicted proteins | sample AntAcemetagen333_FD_179864 | JGI IMG/M metagenome (GOLD analysis project Ga0222647, IMG submission 179864) | Saline water microbial communities from Ace Lake, Antarctica - #333 | ecosystem: Environmental > Aquatic > Non-marine Saline and Alkaline > Saline | place: Antarctica: Ace Lake...
AGTCTTTCTATTTTCTGCTCTTGCAGGACTACCGCCGTTGACTACTTTCTACCTTAAACTCCTTCTACTGTCTACTTTTAACACTTTTTACTCTTTCTTCATACTGTTCTCTTTCTTCATACTGTTTTTTTACTTTAAATATGTCCGGTTTTTTCTTGTTCAGAGCACTACATTTATTAACTACCGAGCAGGGATTAATTACGCGCTGACCCAAGTCTCCGGTATTTACTACCCCCTTCCTTTTGTTTTATTGTTATTATTTTTGTTGTTAGGTTTCTTTATCACTCCGGATTTCCTACTACTCTTTATCATATAGATTACTGGTGTGTACCTTTAATGCCTATCTCGTTTAACTCAAATACTACTAAAACAAAAAACAACCCTAACTTTGTCATACCCCTATACCAAGAACCTTGCTTTAAAGCACCCTTACTTCAGAAGAGGTTAAAAAGATCTACAAAGAGCTTCAAGGCTTTAAATTTTTTTTCTGAGAAGTCCTATATGCAATTTTCCTACAAGCAAAACACATTAAGCTACGGCGACTCCTCCTTTATAAACCAGTCCCCCCTTTTACTATCCTATTCATTTTTACTTAAATTTACCCTTTTTCTTAAAAGAATTGCGCAGAAGCGGGAAAAGACAATGCGTTATTATTACTTTAAGCCTTTATCTTTTCTAAAGATTACCAAGCAAAGCAAAGGGTCTCGTATGGGTAAAGGTAAAGGTAAGACCATCCTTAAGGTTCAAAGATTCTCTCCTATGCAGTCGTTTATCGAATTCAGGGGTGTTAGAGTTGGCCGCCTGGTGATGTTTCTAAATTTGATTAACGTACGGTCTCCCGCTAATTTTGCGCTGAACTTTTCAAAAAACGCACACCTATTTATATCTAACAGTAAGATCGGCAGCCCTTCTTACGTGTTTATAAAGTAGCTGTGCTACCGGCAATACCTGTGTTATCTTATAGAAATGTTACACTTACTACTAGCTTACGTCATTATCTTTTATCTAGTTATTATCTTGTATTCCGCCTGTTACAGATACCTCAACTCTATACATCTCAAAAAAAACGCCACCATGCACGTTATATTTTACGCGTCAGCGGTTATTAGTTTCGTTTTAGCTTCATCTCTCTACCACCCTTACTATCTAACCTTCGTGGACGTCAATGACCTCTCAACAACTCTAGATGTTTTTTGCATATACTGGCCGTTTGTCTATGTTTTTGCTTTTGTTACGCCACTAACTCTTGTGTTCTGCTTTATTTACAATAAAAATGAACTTCGTCAATTTACCATATACATTACTGCTATACTATTTTTAGGGTTTTTACTGTTCTCTGTAAACTCTATATTTCTTTTCTTTATCATTTACGAGGCGTTTTTAATACCATCCTTTCTAACCCTGTACTCCTTCGCAAAAACGCGAAAAGCTGTAGAAGCTGCCTACTTAATGTTCTTTTGAACACAGTTCGGTGCTTTGTTTCTCATACTCAACTTCCAGTACCTGTTTTTTATCTCTAACATATCTATGTTCTCTTCGTTTGCGGAGCTTTCGTTCTCCCCTGCGGAGTCCCACTTCTTATTCCTAACCTTACTTATCGGGTTTGGGGTTAAGTTCCCTATCTGACCCTTTTATGATTGACTACCTAAGGCGCACGTAGAGGCTTCCACGAACTTCTCCATCTTTTTAAGTGGGGTTCTCGTTAAGTTTGCTTTCTTCGGGTTTTTAAAATACCTAACTTCCCTTAGCATTGATATTATCCCCTTTTGGTTTTACCCTTTCATATTTGTCGGTTTCCTCGATTCTTCTTTAAAGCTATACTACCAGATCGACTTAAAAAAAGTTATTGCCTACTCGACTGTTATAGAGATGCACTGGTTGACTATAGCTGTAGTTAACGGTAACTCTTTTTTTTGAATATCGGGGTTTGCTATGATGATAAGCCACGCTCTCCTCTCCTCTAACTTTTTCTTACTTATCGATTCCATAACCCGTAGATTTAAAACTCGTATACTACCTGAAATCAGTGGAATTATATTTTACCTCCCCTCCCTTTACTTTGTTACCCTAACACTCCTAGTTCTCTTTCTAGGATTTCCAGGAACTTTATTTTTTATTGCTGAGGTTATCTTCTTTTCGGCCCTTTTAGATTTTAATTTCTTGCTTTTCCTTATCTTTTTCTTTTTTGCTTACTTCTTTGTACCTAGCGTATTTTTCAAGAAGTGATTCCTGATCCTGTTCGGTAATTCGGAGGTTATATCTCAGCAATCTACCCCCGATCTTAACCGGTTTGAGTTTGTCCTCTTCTGATTCTTTATACTCGTTCTTTTCTGATTCGGGTTAACTTTCCAGTTTCTTTAACCACAACTCGTGTACCCCTATTTGAAAAATTTTGAAAGAATAAATCCGTCAATAAAAAGTCGAGTCTGAAACCGTCTATGCGGCGCTCCTCACCGTAAAGGTACTGTGCTTAAACTTGCAATTATGACCCCCAAAAAACCTAACTCTGCTATAAGGCACATAGCAAAAGTTATAACCTATAAAACCGGCCGGCGTGTACTTGCCCGTATACCTGGTATAGGTTATATACCAGCTAAGTTTAATAGAGTCCTTATGCGAGGCGGAAGAGCTAACGATTTACCTACCATAAGACTCACTTTAGTTAGGGGTGTTTTTGATTTCTCCCCGCTATACCTTAAGAAACGAAAAAGGTCAAAATACGGTGCTCCTCGCCCCGAAAGCGCTATAAAGCATATAAGAAGAAGATTCCGTCACCTGCACGCCTAGCCCCTGTGTATAACTATTATATGAAGCTTGACTGAGTTATTACAAAATTAAAAACAATGATCGGCTGATCCAGGTCGGGTTCAATATGGCCCTTAACATTCGGCTTGGCTTGCTGCGCCGTCGAGATGATGCACTCCGCTATGAGCAGATACGATCTAGACCGCTTCGGTATACTTTTTCGAGCTAGTCCCCGCCACTCAGACCTTATCATAGTAGCTGGTACTTTAACTAATAAAATGGCACCTGTCCTCCGACGCCTCTTTGACCAGATACAAGAACCTAAGTTTATACTGTCTATGGGAAGCTGCGCTAATGGTGGAGGTTACTACCACTACTCATACTCTGTTATTAGAGGTTGCGACCGTATAGTACCCGTAGATATGTATGTTCCTGGTTGCCCGCCTACAGCAGAGGCTTTAATCTTTGGTCTAATACAATTACAGGGTAAGGTTGGATTTACACTCTCAAATCTCAATATTAACTCAAAATGGTACGGAATTGATCGCGTCTAGGTTTAAGCTTCCTCTCGCATAACTCTCCCGATTTGGGGTTTTCTTCTGATAGACCCTTTAATGACGTAGCTGCTCACTACTCTAGTTATGTACCTCCTTTAAGAAAAAAAATTTGATTTAAATCACTAGCATCTGGCCGTTCCTCTCTTTTTTACATGTACCCTCTCCTTTATAAGTACTACATAAATGTAAAGAAGAACTATCTCCTCTTACCCCTCACAATTAGTCAATTAACGATTAAGGGCGGTTTAGCGCCGTTGCTCTCCAACACTGTTATTTTAAACAAGAATCCCAGTTTACTGATTATAATTCTAAAGTTAAATATAAAAATATTTAAGATATTTAAAAAATCGCTTGTTAACTTTATCTACTTCGACTTTTTTATCTATAAAGAGGTTATATCAAATTACACACTTAAGTCCTACCTTAAGTTGTTCTCCAAGCCCTGACTATCTTTTTTATCACTGAAGCGGTTCCGTGTGGAGACTTTAACCCCTTTACTATTCTACCACAGTAATAACTTTAATTACCTGCACTTTGACTCTTTACGCAGATCTTTGGTCGCTGGTTCTTGAGGCTCTACAGCTTTTTTAGATTTAATCAGGCCTGACTACTCTGCCAGTACTAGTATAAAGGATAAGGTGGACCTATTTAACATACTACTAAGTATATGCACTACTCTTATCGCCCACGTAAGATCCCTCCTTATCCTAACTCTCTTGTGTTATAGTAATATGTCATTAAAAACACAACTTAAGACCCTAAAAGTATTTAAAGAGTTATTCTATTTTACCCCCCCTCAAGCATCAAAATTTAAAAATTTAATAAGGTTAAAAGGTTCGACGGGTAAAGGCTTTAGCGGTAGCACAGTAACAAATAAAAGTAGAGGTGTTCTAAAATTTTATGGTAGAAGTAATAACTCTTCTCGATTTTTTCAGACCGCTCCGTTACTTCTCTACAACGTAACTGCCTATACATCTAAGGCCGAGCACTCTTGGGTTGTATGGTTGAAGTCATCTGCTGGGGTAGTTTCTCACCTTAAGGTTCTTTACTTTTCACCCCTTCAGTTCTTTTTCTCAGACCACCGTAGGTTATTTACTGGCCTTAACAGCCATACGTTATCAAAAATACTTCTTTTTACTAAGCCGGGTACTAGGGTTTGCTCTGTAAGAGATGTGTTTAAGAACTGATTTTGTTTTGCAACAACCCATAAGTCATTTGCTAGGATACTTTTCTTTGACGGCTACAAGGGCCTTTTTAATTTAAAACTCCCTTCGGGATCTCTAAAATTTTTTTTCTTTCTCTCGCGGTACACTCCGTTTAGACACGACTTTATAACAACACTTAGGGAAGAATCCCCTAGTTATTTTAATGCAGGAGCGGCCTGCAAAACAGGGCGACAGCCTAAAGTAAGGGGAGTAGCTAAGAATCCGGTAGACCACCCCCACGGGGGTAACACTAAATCTATTCGACTCCCCCGTACACCCTGGGGTTTCGTTACAAAAAAAAAATAAGTTAGTATATGCATTTTAAATTATCAAAATTTAATAAATTTGATTACAAGAAATTCTATTACCGCTTTAGATTTGGAAAGTTACCTTATAAGGATTTGTTTATTCATAAAAACTCGTTTAGACTTCCCTTTATTTTTAATAAGTTAGTCTTTTATACCCACTGCGGTAAGCGTTGGTTTAAGATTAAAGTTTCGTTTTATAACTCAGGCCTGTCACCCTTCCTGTTTAAATGAACTAAACTAGTTGCTATCTATAAAAAAAAGCAGTACCTAAAAAAAAAAAAATAATGCAAGGATTTTTTTGGCAGAGAGGTTTTTATTTTGAAGGTCGCCTATGCTTTTTTAATAGTCTTGTTCTAAAAGACTTTTTTTTGTTCTACGGCCTCGGCCCTTCTTTCTTCAAACAATTTTTCCTTAGGCTAGACGCCTCTAATGAGTTATTAAATCTAAATATGTCTAATATAACTAAACCGGGCTACTCCGACCTGTCAGACTCCTCACTCTTAAGATTAAACCTTTCGGATGTTTTTTTCATCAACGAGCGTTACATACTAATTCTACAATTACTTAAGACCTTTCCCGTATTCCTTCAGATAAGAGCCCAGCATCGTTTAAATATATGGTTTTTCTTTCTCACAAACACACGCCGCGGTATTTCTTTAAAAATAAATAAACCCTTACGTCGAAGAACTCGCGCCCGTGCGTTTCTCAACCGTAGTAGGTTAAATATGAAATCAGAGTATTACGTTAAGAACGTGACGTCTAAGTGGTTTTAGTTTGCCTATCTGTGTCTTTTTACCGTTTTAATGCTTAAACTCTACTACTATTACTACTCTTATACTCGACTCATCTATTCTCACCTTTCCTTGTTACTGGCAACAGAGGTTTCTAAACTACCTGGTAACTTAAACCCCTCTCTCAGGTTTGTATTTATACCTTCAACACGCGCACTAGTTACTCGTACTAGACTTCATCTTTTCCTGTCAGCTGGTTCTTTAGGTATAAGCTTTCTTTTTAGAAACTCTGTATCGGCCTTTAAAAAATTTTTTTTATTTGCTAATATTTTTTACGCCGATAGCATACTTAGACTAAAAAAGCTTGCTTCTAATTACTACTTTAAACCCCGCTACCGTTTGATTGTAAAGATCAACTCAAAATTACCTCTTGTAAACCGCTTTAACTTAATCCGAAAACCTACAATCCCCTACTACTCTAATTCAAAATACTTTAGCTCAAAATACTTTAGCTCAAAGTATTTCAGTTCAAAATACTTTAATCTTGGAGTCTTTAACTCTAAATCATTTAACTCTAAATCATTTAACTCTAAATCATTTAACTCTAAGTACTTTAACTCTAAATCATTTAACTCTAAGTACTTTAACTCTAAGTACTTTAACTCTAAGTACTTTAACTCTAAGTACTTTAACTCTAAGTACTTTAACTCGTTAGTTGTGGAGAAGGGCTTGTTAAACTATAAAAGTTCCAAACTTACCACACCCTCTTCATTTTTATTTGCTCGTAATAATACATATTTAAACAAGTTACCTGTGACCGCCATCAATACATCATGATCTTCGTGGCATAAACCTAACGGACTGGTTTACAATAAATTTTTACAGTACTTTAGAGTTAAAGTCTCGGGCATACTTACTTTTACTAACCCGGCACGCTCTACTATCAACTACAACTTAAGAAAGCTAAATATCTTAAACCAAATACCAGACTTTGTTAGCTTTAAAACTTCTGAGACCTTAGAGTTATTAAACTCTTCTAGGTTCTCCAACTTTTTTAAAAACCCTCTAACGCGTAAGTTTACTAGTTTTAGATTCTTGAATAATTTTGCCTTCAACAAGCGTAGGGTATTTAGAAAGATAAAAACCTTCTGGGTCTCAAAAATTACCCAGTTATCTCTTACCCCGGCAAGAAAGCATTTTATTTTTAGGTTTAACGGCAAAAAGTTTTATTATCAAAAAAAGATAACTTTATTTATCTTAAAGTACTATAGGCTTAGAGTCTTAGAGTTCTTATTTAAGTTAGAGATGCGCTTAATTAATGTACTAATACAGTCCCACCTGGTACCTAATCATTTTACCTTTAAATTACTCTTACAGGGTAAGTTTATATTTCTTAACAGTACGCTGGTAACTAGCGATAGCGTAACAGTAAGCAATAACTCTATAATACAGATAGTCACCTCACTTAAATTTTTAATATTCAAAAAGTGGTGCGAAATTTCTTACTATCTAGAGCTTCATAAGTTCTTTTACTTCTTACGTAAATGGCGCGAGCGTTCGAGACGATTACCCCCTAAAACCTCGTCCTTTAGAATACCTAATTGGGTTATAAACTATAAGCTATACAAAGAAGCTATCCCCCACTACCTTGAGGTGGACTTTTTAACCCAAACTGCTGTAGTTATAACTAGCCCTTTCAAAAACTTTATAAGTTTTTTCGGGTCGTCGTCCCTTGACTACTCCTTCTCAGCCTCTGTCAGGTCGCTTAACTGAAAGTCACTGTCGTAACCTGCCTTTCGTGTACCCTTATTATTTTTGATAAACAAGCTATTTACCTTCTGAAGCAACTATTACTACAAACAATCCAACCAGTCCAACCTTAAAACCTTCATGCTGAATTTTGGTCCCCAGCACCCTGCTTCCCACGGGGTACTTCGTCTTGTCCTCCAACTAGAGGGGGAGCTTATCCTGAAAGCCGACTCAAATATTGGTTTCTTACACCGCGGTACCGAGAAGCTAATTGAGCAGCGTTCCTACTTAAAGTCTATATCTTATTTTGACCGCCTTGACTACGTATCTATGTTGTCACAGGAGCATGCATACTGCTTAGGGATTGAGGATCTTATAAATACTAAATCTTACACTACCTTTTTTGTCCAAATAAGGGTTATATTTGACGAGTTGACCAGACTTATGAACCACTTTTTAGGAATATCAACCCATTCTTTAGATGTAGGAAACATGTCCCCAGCTTTCTGAGCTTTCGAAGAGCGGGAAAAACTTATGGAGTTTTACGAGCGCGTTTCCGGAGCAAGGATGCATGCAGTTTTTTACAGACCTAACGAGGTAGACTGGACAGGACTTAACACTAAATTCTTTCTGGACCTACTTTTTTTTCTCAAAAATACATACAAGTCAATAACAGAAATGTTTGTAATCTTAGCTACTAACAATATTTGAAAATCTAGGTTAGTTAGGGTGGGAGTCGCTGATTACGTTACTTCACCCCTTTACGGCGCTTCCGGTGTTATAGCCCGTAGTGTTGGTTACCGGAAAGATTTACGGATACTTAAAAACTCAACCTACGCCTACTACTGGTTTCTTAACTTTAAGAGCTTCCTCGGCCGAAACGGGGATTGCTATGATAGGTTTTTAATTCGAATAAGAGAGATGCTTGAGAGCGTTTTTATTATTTTTCAGATTATACCTAACTTTATTAACATCTCCTCTAATTCGCCCTTAAATCCGATGGTCAACCTATCTGATATGCAGTCCTCTAAATTAAACTACAAGGGCAAGTCAAGTTCTATGGAATCACTTATAGAACACTTTAAACTTTACTCTGAGGGGATTAAAGTTGATCCAGGACTTACATACCAAGCGGTCGAAGCTCCTAAAGGTGAATTTGGGGTTAGTCTAGTGTCAGACGGTAGTTTCAAACCCTACCGCTGCAAGATCAGAACGCCAGCTTACCACCACCTACAATTCATGTCATTACAGATGGAAGGTCATTACTTAGCAGATATGATCACTATTTTAGGGTCACAAGATATCGTTTTTGGTGAGGTTGACCGGTAGATGCGAAAAGAGCACCATTCTATAATACTATCTAATCGGAAGTTCTATTTATACCTAAAAAATTTTATGAAGAGAAAGGTAATACAAACCCTTGCCCTTTCTGTAAGTTTAATTTTTTTATTAAAACAGAGATCCCTCGTCTACCTGTTTAACAGCACCCGTATAACACAACTAAACAAACGCTGTGTCTTAACAGGTAGAAACTATGCTGTCTCCCAGGATTTTAAATTCTCTCGCTTTGCTCTCCGACAAGTCGCAAATTCGGGACTGCTTTACGGGGTCTCAAGTTACTCGTGGTAGCACTGCTGCCCTGTGTTCGCATAATGGATTTTAGTTTTTTCTTACTAACTTATGAAAGTTTAATGTCAAATTTTTTCTTACTAAACATAACCACTAACCCCTCAACATTTTACTTTATTAAGCTTATAATGATGCTATTCTTTTTAATATTTATTAGAGCAGGTTTGCCCCGATACCGGTATGACTATCTAACTAAATTAGGCTGGGTCAAGTTTCTCCTTGTCATGATAACTCTTCTCACGTTTACAGTCGTATACTACTATTTTTGACTTTAGATCCTGTGTACTCTTGTCCGAGAGATCTGATTTTTTCTTAAATAAATCATACACCGCTAAACGCCTTAAAAACTCAACTTACTCGTTTCCTGTAAGACTTAAACTCAGAGAAATAAGACTTAATTTTAGAGCCAACTACCTTCGACGCGTAAGAGTCTTTTTATCATTTACAACCCGCATTCAGGATACATATAACTTTAACAAGTTTTTTACCCTTCTCTGCATTAGATTTTTTGCGTTTCTACACGCAGACTCTATGCGATTCGCGAAGCAGTCTGATGTTTATTGGATTGGATTTTCTGTAAAACAGTCTATGTTTTTCAAGAACTCTCTAAACTGAGTAGAACTGCACTCCTCTTACTAACTATTTAATAGAGACTAGCTTAATCGGTAAAGTCCTAGATTTTGGCACTAGTTTATAAAGGTTCGAATCCTTTGTCTCTAGAATTAACTTGAATTTAGGCTTCTTAAAAAACATATTAAAAAACAAAAGTATCAAGTCTTACTTGTTTTTGAACCCCAGCTTGCTTTCTCCCTCTTATTACGCGCTTATTCTTAATCTCGGCTTCTCGATAATTAGCAAACTTACTTATATTGTAGTAGTCCAGCTTGTTGTAAACTCTGTAAAACCTATATCTAACATTATTTTCTTCACTTCAGGATCCCGGAGGGTTTACTTTTCTAAAAAAGCTCTAAAGGATTTTTTCGTACTAAATCCTGCAAGTTCTCTTGTATTTAATAAAACTAAAAACTCGTTTATATTAATTAAAAATGAGGCTCCTTCCACGTTTTTTAAGCTACACTCAATTTACTACTAGCTCTCCCGTGTCGCACTATGTTTCTTAAAAACTCCTATAAGTTAATTACTTTTTACTCTATGCCCTTATCTATTTTATTTATATTCCGAAAACGTCTAAACTTTGCTATTGTCGTTTTACTGTTACTTGTCCTCGTGTTTTATTGATTATATTAAATTTACGCAGAATTTTTGCTGAGTATTTTGGAAAGGTCTATAAATTAGAAATCTTTACGTACCTCCGTACGTTTGCACTTATACTCTTTCTAGACGGTCTAATACTAGACGACGAGCCTTTATGAGAGCCTATTGAGTGAAGCGTTATACAGACGTGGATACTGTTTATGTATATATTTTCCTGGTCTGCTGAGGTTTTATTTTCTTCCAAGTACGGGTCTTACACTAACAGGGACAAAATTGTATGGATAGGTCTATTTAAAACCTACTACGCTATCCTAGCGTGACTAGTTGCTAATATAATTATACTTACCGTATTTGTCACCCTTCCTTTTTACTTTGAGATTACCTACGCGATATCATACTCTGTAGTTTGGTGAAATTGAATATCATCTTTATTTTTCTTTAAGCTAACCACAATTTTTTCTTTCATCTTAGTTCTCTTAAACATAGTTAAGTTTCAGATCCGTTGGTTTAATAACAGGCACTTTTACTTATTTCTAGTTACAATAGCGGTTTTACTAACCCACCTCCTCTACTTTTTATTTCTATCGACGTTTTTTGGATTTTTTACAGATGCATCCGAGTTCAAAAATTCAGGCTGGTCGAACCTATCAAAGATCGTAAACGGTCCTCTAAAGTGAGGTTGGGGTTTTGAATCTAGAGATCATTTCTCGACCCACAAAACTCCGGCTACTTTTTGGTACAAGAATGATCCTCTAATATCCAGCTCGTTTTTGTTATTTAATATCTTCCTTTTTTTTTTTCTGTTTTTCTTCTTACTCCAAGTTATGGTTATTATAAGAACTTTAAGCTCTTCCGGGGAGCTGTCTTTTAATAACCTAACATTTCTCTACTCTTCCGCTAAACAATTCTACTATCTTCTTCTCATGATGTCCGTGCTCTCGATGCTTTCTTTAGTTTACCAGTTCATGAGGTTTCCCTTTGAGTTGCTATACTTCGAGAAGGTAGTCTTCTTATTTAAGACTGAATGGGAGGTCATAATAGATTTTATTAACGTAGTACTTGATTTTTTAAGATCTATATTTTTCTTTCTTTAACCTTGTGTCACGATGTTATTCGTAAAAGCAGCAAAAGTTTTAGCTTTAGGAATTGTTATGTTACCAATCGCAGGATGCGCAATCGGAACCGGTATTATATTCGCAGCTCTTATTAGAGGTTTAGCTTACGCACCCGACTTAGAAGAAACACTATTTAACTACACAACCCTAGGTTTCGCATTCGTTGAAAGCTTTGCTTTCCTACTTTTCGGAGTAGCAGCTATTATCTACATCTTTTAATATGATTACTAATGAAATCTCAAGGCCTAATAATTCGCTTATAAATCACTTAGGAACCGGCTTACTCTGATACTCCTTACCGTCTTTTAAGTTAAATTCAAGTTGGGGCGCTTTAAACCTTGTTTTTTTAAATAAGTTTATAAAAGTCATGTTTAAGAGTGGTAATATTTACTATAACCACCCCTTCCACTCAGCCTACTTCTTTAACTTATACTACTTTGTCTCTATGCCTCTTTATAAAGACGAAAGCAGCATTTACAAATTCTTTAGAATTGAAAAAATTAAAACGACCTTGTCGTTTAGTTTTAAAAAACAATTTATAATAAGAAAGCACTTTAAAAAAATAACTTTAGATAACCTACGTCTGTATAGGTTAGACAATTTTATTTTAGTCACACTTTTTGCCCACATACCTGAGCCCCTTAAGCGCCGAAACCTGTCCGGTGCACCGTCACAACTCCATAACAGGGGTTTAGCGCCGGCGCAACCGGGACTTTCCTTTGGGGTATGGTTCAGACTTATACGTTTATTTTTAGTGAACTTCTTTATAAGAAAAAACCTATTCACGTTTTAATGCTCTTTACTTTTACAACATTTTTTTTCTCCTTCTGACAAAAGTTTAACTACAAACCTAAAAACCAAAACCAACTCTACTGAAACCACTCCACATCAGCAGTTAAGAAGTACTTTATAGGCAGTTTCACCTCGAAAGGTAACTTCTCTAAAGCGCAGCTTACGCTGTTAAGCGTTCTAAACCTAAACATGCGCACCTCTGAGTTTAACTTTATACCTTACAGGTATCTAAGCCAGGGCTCTGTGTCAACATTTTTTAATTTTTTTCAGTTTATGACCTCGTTCTTCACTAAACATAAATTCTTGTTTTTATTTTTTTTCGAGAGGTTAAACAAGTACCTCTATAAGTACTCAAACTACAAACGTCCTAAGTACTCTATTAAGTACCTGTTTATACCTCCCTACAAGAGAGCTAAAATTTTTATAAAGTTCTTCTCTAAAAGCATTATCTTTATGAAATATAATTCTTTCTTTAAAAGGTTCTCCAATTATATAAACTTCTTTCTTTATGACAGCAAGAATGCATTCTTCTTAAAACTTATCAACTGGGTACAGTTGTTCGTATTTAAGAACAATAAGCACCTCCTACTCTCCTAGCGTGTATATATATGATCCAAACCTCTTTACGTAATTTAAACCAGTATACTATCTGCCACCGAGGTCTTTTTTTGTTTGTTATAGTCAAAGATCTTTACTTTTTTACTCTACCCCTACCTTACCGTTTAAAACACTCTACGCGAGTTACCTTGTTCGCCCACAACTTCTTACTTACCCAGTTTCTAAGCTCGATTACTTTAAGTTACGCTAAATTCTCATTTTCAGGTAAGGGTTACCGTATGTACATCAGTAACAACACTGTTGCTTTTACGCTAGGGCACTCACATCTTTACTATATATATAATCGGAGTGCAGCGGTTAGCCTCACCTCTAAAACAAAAGGTTATCTTCTTGGTATAGGAAATTACTTACTCTCTACCCGAATGGTTGATTTATTTAACACAAAACCATTAAATATATTTACCTGGCGCGGTATAAAAAAACAACACTCACTCAAGAAAAAAAAAATGGGTAAAGTCTCCTTATATATATAACGTGTATCGCTATAAGAATTTGGTAGTTTTTTTTTACTGAGTATGTTCTAAAATATGTAATTTAGTTTTTAGTTACCTAACCGTTCAGCTGGACAGATCCTGTACCCACTACATATCTCTATTTATCTTATTGACGTTTACGCTACAACTTTTTATCTTTATTTAACTTACGAAAACCTGTGTCAGACTATCTGGGAACTTTTGAAATATTTCATTTCTGAATCTTGACGTTTATACTTATCTCTGTAGTAGTAGCAGCACTTTCGATATTTACCTTTAAAAATACGCTAAGCCGGTTCGGTCTTTTAAAGTCTAATAGAAGGGAGTTTTACGAGTGCGGTTTTAAGCCTGTCACTCAAAAACCTATCCTAATATCTGTTCAGTTCATATTTATTTGTTTTTTCTTTTTAATATATGATATAGAGCTGACCTTTTCTTTTCCTCTAGTCTCTAACATGTCATCAGCTTCTCTACTTGAGGTCTTTATCTACTCCTTTATCTATCTAACATTTTTAATGAGTTTAATGATTGATTTCTCCCTCTCTATGACAGATTGAAGAGTATAAATCTGGTGAATGTAGTTTAATTGGTAAAACTCTAGATTGTGGGTCTAGACGATCAGGGTTCGAATCCCTCTATTCACCATGCGTTTACTGGTACATAGACTAGCTTTTAAAACTAACCCCCTCTACTATCTCTTAAACCTATCTTACATCCCCTCAAGCTCTCTAGTTATATGAAGGAATTTCTTCAAAGAAGCCTTTCTAATAGACTTTTTGTATAAGATAACCTTTCTTCACTACTCCCTCAACTTATTTCTTTTAGGATCCTTTTTTTTTAATTTTAACTTTATTAATGTCCTGCAGGTTAAGTCGTTTTACAAAAACATAACCCTTCTGTATAACTCTTTAGTATCTTTAGAACTCTCGATACAGGGGGTCGTGTACAACGTGTTTAAGTTAATACTATTTTCCCTTATTCTCCTGCTACTTTAGCTTACCGTGTACTTCTACTTTTTGAGCGATATCTTTTTAATCCTTATAATCGTTTTTATTTTATTCTGTCTTTTTGTTGTTCTAGTCGAGCGTAAATTTTTAGCTCATTCCCAGCGACGCTTTGGTCCCTCTATTGCCGGTCGTAACGGTTACTTCCAGATTATATTAGATCTAGTTAAGCTTGCTACTAAAGAGCTTTTTATACTCCCTAACGTACTAACGTCTTATGTCCCGGTTCTCATAGCCCTTTTTTTCATCAATCAGGTCCTTTTCATTCAAAATTTTATATTTGCCCCCTCGCTTTTTTTCTTCTACAACGTTGACGGTCTTATATTCTTCCACCTCATACTAGTTATGCTTAGTAATATCATTCTTATATCTATAGGGTTTTTGACCCAGTCTAAGTACTCAATTATTGGTGTCTTCCGTTCGTTAGTTCATGTCGTTTCTATGGACATATATATAACAATTACCTACGTCTTACTGGTTTTTATAAACTCATCAGGTAGTTTTCATGACTTCCCCCAGAACCAGATGGTGTACCCCTCTCTCTTACTGTTCTCGCCTGCCTTCTTTCTCTTTCTCATCATAATGCTTCTTGAGTCTAAAAGAGCCCCCTTTGACCATGTCGAGACTGAGTCTGAGGTTGTAGCTGGATATGCGACTGAATATAGCGGTCTTTATCTGCTTACCTTCTATCTAGTCGAGTACTTCCATTTGATTATATCTGCCAATCACTTTGTTATTTTGTTCTTTTCAGGATGGATGTTTATTAATCCTAAAGCCCTGCTCGAGCTACTTCTGTATAGTTTATAATAA
>Ga0222647_1000577_pt1 | contig 14895 bp, 13 predicted proteins | sample AntAcemetagen333_FD_179864 | JGI IMG/M metagenome (GOLD analysis project Ga0222647, IMG submission 179864) | Saline water microbial communities from Ace Lake, Antarctica - #333 | ecosystem: Environmental > Aquatic > Non-marine Saline and Alkaline > Saline | place: Antarctica: Ace Lake...
AAATTTAACATCCTTGATTGACCAAGGCTCTTGTAATCCTAATGCCAATGCAAATATTTCTTTGGAATTGTTCATGCCGCTAATCTAACAATAAAACGCCATTACCCACCCTATTCAACATAGACCCTATTTTTTCAATATCTCAATACCGGATGAACTGGATGCGTCAATGACTTCATTTTCAAAAACATCTGGTGTTACTCTTGTTTGGACGCCCGACGGAGTGTCTTCAGGAGGAAGTGTTCTCATCACACTTAAGGACTTAGATGTAACTAAATCTATAAGTGTCGCAGTAGCTGATAATGGTTCTTATACAATTCCGTCTGCGGATTTGGTAAATTTCAGTGTAGGTGAAAGGTTAGAGATATCAATTGGACGAGCAATAGGCAATTCTGAAACAGAATCTATTTCCGGGGTAGACAAAGCTCTTCTGGTTGCGGGCATTTCGTATCAATTTGAAACCTACCAATTAACCCCTTAAATCATATTAACAACTTTTATTTAAAAGGGCTGTCAGAATAATCTGATAGCCCTTTCTAGTGTTAACAATAAACTTAACTTTCTACAGCTATAATCCCTGTAAGTTCCTTACCCTCGAAAAACTCGAGTAAAGCACCACCACCGGTAGATACATAACTTACGTCATCTGTAAAGCCAAACTTCTTTACCGCAGCACTGCTATCTCCGCCACCTATGAGTGAGAATGCACCAGCTTTGGTAGCGTCAGCTACAGCTTGAGCTACAGCTTTTGTTCCTTTTTCGTAGCTTGGCATCTCAAACACTCCCATCGGTCCGTTCCACAGTATGGTCTTAGACTTCAGTAGCACGTCAGAGAAGGCCGCTATGGCTTTTTCTCCTATGTCTAGCCCCATCCATCCGTCAGGTATAGTTCCGCTAGCACAGAGCTGTTGATTGGCGTCATTACTAAAAGCATCTGCACACACATTATCAGCAGGCAAGTGTATTTGCACTCCTTTAGCAGCAGCTTTTTCAAGTATTTCGGCACATTTTTCTACTCTATCCGCTTCGAAAAGTGAGTCACCAATAGTGCCACCTTGAGCCACAGAGAAGGTGTACGCCATACCACCACCTATGATGATGTGGTCTGCTATATTGAGCAGGTTCTCTATGATGAGTATCTTGTCGCTCACCTTAGCACCACCCACTATACTGGTAAATGGCCGCTCCGGATTGCTCATTAGCTTCTTAGCATTGGCTACTTCTTTGGCCATAAGATAGCCAAAGCACTTATTCTCAAAATACTGAGCTACTATAGATGTACTAGCGTGTGCTCTGTGTGCGGTGCCAAAAGCATCATTCACATAGATATCACCGTGCTGAGCGAGTTTCTCTGCAAAGCTTTTGTCCCCTTGTGTTTCTTGATAATGAAACCTAAGATTTTCTAGTAAGTGAATAGTATTGTGAGCAAGATTCTTACTTTTTCGGATAGCATTACTGCTTACACAGTCGTTTGAAAACTCGATATATGCCCCTGTCAACTTCTCTAAATGAGAAATAAGATGCTTTAAAGAATATTTATTTTCAGGTCCATTTTTTGGTCTACCCAAATGTGACATTAATACCACCGAACCTCCATCACCCAATATTTTTTTAATTGTTGGTAGAACAGCAGTTATTCGGCTGTCATCAGTTATTTCAAGAGTGTCGCTAAGCGGCACATTAAAATCTACACGTATTAAAGCACGTTTGCCACCAAAATCATAAGAATCTACGGTCTTCATTATTTTAAATCTGCGAAAGTTTTAGCAGCATCAAAAGCCTCTGCAGCGTCTCCCACACGGATGATCTCTACAGTGCCCATTAAGTCTCCACCTTCTATGGCGTTTACTACGTCCATTCCTTCCACCACGTGGCCGAAAATACTGTGCTTACCATCTAACCATGAGGTCTCTACGTGCGTGATGAAGAATTGACTTCCGTTAGTACCTGGGCCGGCATTTGCCATACTGAGGATACCTGGTCCTGTATGCTTTAGGTCTGGGTGAAACTCATCTTTGAACGAGTATCCTGGTCCTCCAGATCCTACACCGTCTGGATCCCCACCTTGGATCATAAAGTCGGGTATCACTCTATGAAAAACAAGTCCATCATAATATGGCATTCCTGCTTCCTTAGCTTTATTTGATATTTTTCCTTCTGCAAGACCAACAAAGTTAGCTACAGTAAGAGGTGTTTTTTCCATTTCTAATTTCAAAGTAATTTCTCCCTTTGAAGTGTTCATTTTGGCGTAAAGTCCGTTTTCCATTTTTGTGTTATTTGTTTGTGTTATTGATTCTAATGTATTTTGATCCACTACTTCAGGTGTTTCTTCTATATTCTGTGTTTCTTTAGGTGATGAGTTACAAGCTCCTATAAATATGGCAAAAACAATAGCGAAGGATAAGGTGATATTTTTCATATACGTAGTACTGTGCGTTTGTGCAAATGTATAACTCTTAGCGGTTTTTAGTAAATAATGAGATAGGCTTTTTAACTACTGTTATAAAGTAGTTCTTGTATTTTTGTAACTAATCATTTACTAAAGCAAATATGAACCTAGTAAAAGGAATAGTATATTTTTTATTGATAATGTTAGTAGCAGTGCTATTAGCAGCGCTCTTTGCCCCGGGTACTAAGCAAGTAAGAAGAAGTGTAAGCATAGAAGCACCTGTAGAAGCAGTTTATAATCAGGTGGTTGCTTTTGAGAATTGGAAAAAATGGGATGCGTGGTATCAGAAGGACTCTAGTCAAAAACGAACATACAATGGCAGAGTAGGTGACAAGAGCTATGGATATAAGTGGGAGTCTGATAATGATGACTTAGGCACTGGCTCTGTGACAATGTATGCTGTAAAGCATAGTGAGCGTCTGGATTTCACCTTTTCTTTCGGCCAGAGGACGAATAGCGGCTATTTCACATTTACTTCTAAGTCAGGTACTACAGAAGTTGAGTGGGTGATGACTTCAGAGCTGGCCTATCCTATGACAATTTTAAATTACTTTATAGATGGAATGGTAGGTAGTGATTTTGAAATAGGGCTAGCAAATCTTAAGGAATATGCAGAGAAAACAGCTTTAGTCGAGTTGCTGCCAAAAGAAAAACCTGTGGCAATAGTAGAGGAGTAACTTACGCCTGCATTCAGGAAGAAGACGAAACTTTAGCTGAGCTGTCCTTTTTTTAAGAAAGAGCGTATGAGAATGTTTTTATACACAGATAGACCAATGGACAAGTGCCTAAAGGGCAGTCAAGAGTACTATATTATATTTGGGATGAAGGACTTACAATAATAACTGTGGCTGTAGCGGCCCCCATCTTATACATACGCAGAGAGAATGAGATTAAAATACGGCTGGCTGAGGGATATCATACTGGCAGTGATTATATAGCGAGTACTGTAGAGGGAGGTAATAGCAGGGTCTATATATAGGCATACTCTTTTAAGGAATTGGGCTGAAGCAAACGCTAAACAATTGAGAATTCCTGCATTAGAATAGTACGTTTTGGGCGTGAATGGCACTAAGGATACTGATCAATATAAAACCAAAAAATTGCATTATTTCAATTAGTTCTTTTGACACTGAGTCATAAGAATGACGATGGTTTTGACAGTATTAAGCTCCAAGAGTATAAGAAAGGCTGAGTGTAACTACGAAACTTTAGGAAGAAGTTTTTTTCGCCAATTCATCAAGCCGTATGCAGACATACCAGAGTAGATGATCATCTGCCCGGCATAGAAGTGAAGTCCACTCGACCCGTAAAGCCACAAAGAATATAAGTTGAGTATAATCCAGAAAAACCAAGCAAGGTAGTATTTATGGATTTCTAAAAACGTAGCAAAAACACCAAAAATAGTGCTCAATGCATCTAGATAAGGTTTTGATGCGTCCGTTTTACTCATACTATATCCCAAGCCTATGGATAAGACAATCCCTGATATTAAAATCAAAAAAAAGTGTGTACGCTGTATACGTTTTACAATGAAAACTTCTCCATCCTGCTTATGCCACACAAACCATGCATAGACGCCCACAAGGGTATAAAAAATGTATAATAAAGACTCAGAATATAAGTTTTGGGAGTACACGACATAGGTCCCTATGAGTGACCCTAAAATTCCATATATCCAACAGGCCTTTTTTTCTTTTATCAGTAAAAACAGAAAAGTTATATTGAGAAGTACACTCGTAATTTCGAGAATAAGTAATATGTTCATTTATGCTTCTTTGTCTCGGTGTTTTTCGTTTTGACTATGCCTTTTTTGCTAGGGATTAGCGTACTATTAATGCCGTCTTACGGTTTAGTAGAAGCCACTTTCATTTCGTTGCAACAAACTGGTACAACTTATTTTTGACTATTTCGGAGCTGTCTGTAGCAGGACCCAAAAAGTTTTTAGATAGATTGCTTAACCTCATCGTTTTTTTTACTTTAGATTCGCAAATCTAATGATTAATACAATACGAAATATACTCATCCTACTAGCGTTTTTGGCTCATTCTAAGGCGTCTGGTCAAGACAGAAATCGTGCTAGTAGTGTCATAGAAGATCTGTGTTCCGATGAAATGGCGGGTCGTGGTTATGTTAATAATGGAGCTCAAAAAGCAGCAAATTATATAAGCACGCAGTACATATCCTTGGGTTTAAAGAGTTTTGGGGATTCCTATGAGCAGCCTTTTTATCTTAATGTCAATACTATAAATAAATCCAAAGTAGCGTTAGACGATAGTGTATTGATACCGGGAGTAGATTATCTGGTGTCTACCACCAGTGGAGATGTCTCAGGTAAGTTTAAGTTGTTTTATGTTTCTCCTAAAATGCTGAAATCACCAAAAATTCACAAGAAATTACGAAAGGCATATAAAAAGGGTTATTTACCTGTGATACCCGCGATTTCAAAGGGCAATCCTTACCTAGCTAAAGTGATAGATGATATTATTTTTACATATGCTGACAGACCTTTGATACTGTTAAAGACGTCACTCACTTGGAGTGTGGGGCGTAGTCAAGAAAAAGGGACTCAGTTGTGGCTATTAGAATCTTCATTTGATCCGTATGCTAAGTGTATAACTATAGAAGTGGAAGCAGATTTGCTGCTTGACTATAAGACACAAAATGTGATAGGTTATGTGGAAGGTACTATGTATCCAGATAGTGTGGTTATAATTTGCGGTCACTATGATCACTTAGGCAAAATGGGGGAGGCTATCTTTTATGGTGCCAATGACAATGCTAGTGGCATAGCTTTGATGCTAGATATGGCCTCATTTTTTGTTGAGAACCCTCAGAAGTACACGATAGCTTTTATAGCTTTTGGTGCAGAAGAGGCTGGCCTAGTAGGTTCACAGTACTATGTACAGCATCCACTTTTTCCGCTGCAGAAAACTAAGTTTGTAGTTAACATGGATCTCATGGGTAGTGGAGACGGAGGTGCTACTATTGTAAATGCCACTGTGTTTCCAGCTGAGTTTGCAGTGTTGAAAAAGATAAATGATGAAAAGCAGTACCTACCTAAAATTAAAGCAAGAGGAAAAGCAGCTAATAGTGACCATTACTTTTTTACGGAGGCTGGTGTCCCAGCCTTTTTTATCTACCTGATGGGCGAGTATACACATTATCATATACCTGCGGATAATGCCGATAATCTGAAGCTAGGGCCTTATTATGAAAAGAGTTTCTCATTGGTAAGAGATTTTATAGTGTACCTTAGCTATTAGAAATACAGATATGCTAGCGTTTGTTAATTCCTTCATGTCCTGGTACCTAAAAAAAAGGATACCTACCATAGCGTATAATAATATGAATGGAGCAGAGGTTCAGCAGAGAGTTTTTAAAGAGCTACTTCAAGAAGCTAGAAATACAACATTTGGCAAAGATCATAACCTCAAAAGTGTAGGGTCCATAAAAGAGTTTCAAGAGAAGGTACCACTCAGAGATTATGAAGAGCTCAAGCCTTATATAGAGAGGGTTATGCAAGGTGAGAATCGTGTGCTTTGGCCAGGTGAGATTAATTGGTTTGCTAAATCTAGTGGCACCACATCAGAAAAGAGTAAGTTTATACCTGTGAGTTATGACGCTTTAGAGGACTGTCAGTTTATGGGCAGCAGAGACGTGATTGCCTGCTATTACCACCAAAATCCAGAGGCAAAGGTATTTCAAGGTAAAGGACTGATTATAGGAGGTAGCCATCAGATAAACCCCTTGGCAGAAAACTCCTACTACGGTGACCTCAGTGCGGTGATGATGAATAACATGCCGTTTATTGCCAATTATCTAGCGACACCTAGTATAGATATATCTTTGCTGCCTGAGTGGGAGACCAAGATGCAAAAGATGATAGAGAGTACCTACACAGAAAATGTGACGAACATATCTGGGGTACCATCGTGGACTCTTCTCCTTCTTCAAGGAATACTAGACAAAACAGGGGCGAGTAATGTATTAGAGGTATGGCCCAACCTTGAGTTATACATTCACGGAGGAGTGAGTTTTGAGCCGTATAGAGACCAGTTTGCTGAGATTATGGGGGGTCAGATAGCGTATAGAGAGACTTATAATGCCTCAGAGGGTTTTTTTGGAATACAAGACCACTCGAATAAAGACATGTTACTGATGCTTGATTATGGTATATTTTATGAATTTATACCTTTAGGTGAGTTAGATAAAAAGAATGCTAAGGTACTATGGTTAGACGGGGTGGAACTAAATACTACGTATGCTCTAGTGCTGAATACCAATGCGGGGTTATGGCGGTACATGATAGGCGATACGATAGAGTTTACCAGTAAGAACCCATACCGTATTAGAATTATAGGAAGAACAAAATCATTTATAAATACCTGTGGTGAAGAGCTTATGGTGCATAATGCAGAGCAAGCCATTACCCTTGCTCAGAAAGTATGTTCTTGCATTGTGTCAGAATTTACAGCAGCACCTGTTTATTTAGACGGGAAGGAAAAAGCGAGACATCAGTGGGCTATAGAGTTCAATAAGAAACCCGTTGATATTGGCTTTTTTGAGACTACTTTAGATTTAGAGTTGCAAAAACTAAACTCAGACTACGAGGCGAAAAGGCAAGGAGATATGATACTTTTGCCGCTTGAGATATTGATCTGTAAGAAAAATACGTTTTATAAATGGATGAAAGAAAAACACAAGCTGGGTGGGCAACATAAGGTGCCAAAACTAAGTAATAATCGAAAGATAATAGAAGAGATAATAGAAATCACAAAGAAATGAAAGGAATAAAAAACATAATATTATTGGCATTTATAGCTGTTTTGGCAGCTTGTGGATCAGCACAAAAAGATGCAGGAAGCTCAAGCGGGGGGACTATAAGCCCACAAGAATTTCAGGCCAAGATATCTAGCGGCGAAGTAACACTTCTAGATGTACGTACCCCTGATGAATACGTCACTAACCACATAAAAGGTGCAGACAATGTAAATGTTAAAGACGCTAGTTTTGGTGATAAAATTGCTATTTTAGACAAAAGTAAGTCCGTACTAGTGTATTGTAAGTCTGGAAATAGAAGCAGCACAGCTAAAACGGCTATACAAACTTTAGGATATACTGTATATGAGCTAGAGGGGGGAGTGCTAAACTGGCAAAGTAAAGGCCTACCTTTAGAAGTAGACCTCAATAAACTGACTACGGAATTTACTATGGCTAGTTATAACGAAGTTGTTGCGGCTAACGAAGTGGTGCTAGTAGATTTTTATGCCACATGGTGTGGTCCGTGTAAGATGATGGCTCCTCATATAGAAGCTATGAAGAAGAAGTACGGCGATAAGTTAACTATATTAAAAGTAGATACGGATAAGAGTGTAGAAGTTGCTAATCATTTCAAGATAAATGCGATACCACTAGTAAAAATATATAAAGGTGGCAAAGAAGTGTATGACAAAACAGGCTATCACACAGCGGAAGAATTGGACGGATTATTAGTTAATCTTCTGTAGTAGAAGATTCTTCGGGGGTACTTAGAGTATCCCACCCTTGTGCTTCTAAAGGCACCATACTTCCAGATTTTGTGATGATTTCTTTACCTTCGTGAGCAGCCGTACAATATCCTATCACACTTATATCTAGCGAGTTTTTGATTTTGTCATACTGGCTTTGAGGTAGGGTGAATAGTAGCTCGTAGTCTTCTCCTCCATTCATAGCTGTGGTAGTAGGTGGTATATTAAATTCTAGAGCAGTGTCATAGGTTTGCTGGTCTATAGGTAGCTTTTCTTCATATATTTTCATGCCTATGTTAGATTGCTTGCATAGATGAAATACTTCACTAGATAGGCCGTCGGAGATGTCTATCATACTGGTAGGCACTATGCCTAGGTCTTCAAGTAAATCAATAATATCTTTTCTAGCTTCTGGTCTGAGTTGTCGTCCGATTACATAGTCTTTTCCTTCTAAGTCAGGCTGCATATCCTTGGTTTCTAAGAATACTTGTTTCTCTCGCTCTAATAATTGAAGGCCTATATATGCACCACCTAAGTCTCCCGAAACGCATAAAAGGTCTCCTTCTTTTGCTCCTGACCTTTTCACTATTTTGTCTTCGTCAGCATAGCCTATAGCTGTGACAGTGATGGCCATACCTGTGACAGAGCTACTCGTATCTCCGCCTATTAAGTCAATATCATATTTTTCACACGCAGCTCGTATACCTGTATAAAGCTCCTCAGCAGCTTGCAGGGTATATTTACTGCTAATGGCGATACTCACGAGCACTTGTTTAGGCTGAGCATTCATAGCATATATGTCACTAATACTGGCGGTGATACACTTATATCCTATATGAACTAGCGGGGAGTACATCATATCGAAGTGAATATTCTCTATGAATATGTCTGTGCTGATTAATTGGGTAGAGTTATTGATTTTTAGGATGGCGGCATCATCACCTACACCCAGTAGAGTTTCTTTGTGTCTAGTTTCAAAGGATGATGTAAGATGGTCAATGAGTTTAAACTCACCAAGTTTTTCTATACTAGTTTTTTCTTTTTCTTCGAACATACGTTCTTGCAAAGGTCTTGTATTTGACTTAAATTGTACTGCTATTGAGTAATTTATTAAATGCTATAAGCCAGATGCTATTTCCGAACCTCTGCGTCTGCTGTGACGGATATATTAGTCATCAAGAGGACCAAGTGTGCGACTTGTGCCTATATACTCTGCCGAGATACGAAGAGAATATGTTTGATGATAACTCTCTTGCACGCAAATTTTGGGGAAGAGTAAAGTTAGAGAATGTAGCGGCTCATTATAAATTAACTGGTAATACTGCGGTGAAATCCATTATCCATCAAGTAAAGTATAAGGGTAATATGGCTTTAGGTGTCACTATGGGAGAAGTGCTGGGTGCTACCTTAGTGAAAAGCTGTCTTTTCGGTCGTATAGACTTGGTGGTGCCTGTGCCTTTGCATCTTAAAAAGAAACGCTTAAGAGGTTATAATCAGTGCGACCTTCTTGTGGAAGGCATTTCTTCGGTAATGGGTCTGCCTGTATCAAAAAGCATATTGGTACGAGAAAAGCATAATAGTACTCAGACTAAAAAAAACAGATATGAACGTTACATCAATAGTAAAGAAATTTTTTGTGTCAAAGATCCAGAAGTATTTAAAAATAAACATTTGTTACTAGTGGATGACGTCATAACTACTGGAGCAACTATGGAAGCCTGTGCAGGTGCTCTTTTAGAAATAGAAGGGTTAAAGTTGAGTGTGGCTACATTAGCCGTAGGAGTCTAGCGGAGTACTATTTTCTGAGCAAATAGTCCGTTGGCATACACTATATAGATTCCGGCATTGAGATCCCGCACACTTAAAGATGCATTTGATGATGCACTTACTTCAATTTGGTCTACACTCTGCCCCAAACTATTTACAAGTTGAAGAGTATAATTTTTCGTGCTTCTGTTTTCTATAAACAGTGTGCCGTCCACAGGATTAGGACCTAATGTAAGGTCTGATAATGAAGTTGGTGTCTTTACACTTGTTACTATGACCAATGTTTCAGACACATTACTGCACACTTGGTTAGTAATTTTAGGCTCATCATAGTATCCTCCGTCGTGCTTGAAGTAAATTTTAGCGGTATTGCAAATTTCTATTCCTTCTGTCATTAAGGAGGAAAGTACATTAAGGTGGTAGTCTACATGGGCAGTACCGGCGTCTGTAGTTTCACTAGCTGGTTCTATGTGTATGTTTTCCCAAGTTGTAATAAGCTTATTGATTCGCTCTCCTTTATCATTAATGTAATGCTCTACTCGAGTCACTGGGTTATATTCAGCATGACTCGTATATATGTTTTGTAGCTTAGCACTTAGGACTATGTCTGGATCGAGTTCATCTATTACCGTAAGTCCAGTTACTAGTCGGCCAGTTGTGTTTTTTATGCCTACCTTATATTTAAGCAGTTCAGTGTAAGGAGCTATTGTTCTTCCGTTGATGCACTGCTTTGTATTCGGAATATTGCTTCCTATTTTATAAGTAAGGGTAGAAGAATTATTGGACGCATCACTATCTGCTACTCCGTTTCGTGTTATTATACTCGCTATTAGTTGAAGTTCTGTTTGATTTAGCACCTTATAACCCACTTCAAAACATTGAGATTCTCCTTGGTTTAAACTAATAGTCCAAGTGGCTATTCCATTATCTATCTTGTCGTAAGGTAACTCAGTAGTGAGATTATCGAAACTAGCACCTATTGTTAGAGACAGAGTAGCATCGGTGATGGGTTGACTTCCAAGATTTCGAATGCAGATCGTAGCTTTTTTATCTTCTCCAATAGTAGCTTTTGTCCCTTCATTGCCTGAAAGATGTATGGACACATCAGTAATGCCTAGCATCTGTCTGACTCCTAAAGCTGAACCATAGTACGTTTTGTATTCGTTTACATCTAAGGTAATATCTGGACAAGTTGGAGAAAAGTAATCTTTTTCACCAGCATTGAAGGTTTGTCTATTTTTGGGTACCTGTAAGTATATTTGTCCGTTTTCGCCTGTAGGAGCGTAAATGTTTTCGTCTTTTAGAAATACAGGATAATCTTTGATCCAGTCTTCATTTGATTCTTTGAGGCAGTTACCGTTTTTGTCATTATATACTCTGGCAATAATTTGTGCCCGGTCGGTGACTATAAAACCAAGACTATTTAAATCAGAGTTGTCCGAAAAATCACCTGACAATACTATCCCGTCTTCATATGCTTGGAGTTGTTCGATGTTGCTTAAGTTTAAATTGGTTTCTGACCATGAAGTGCCATCGTACATCATTAGGTTTGTAGTGATAGAATTACTTTTACGAGTGAAGCTGCCTACCGCAAATAGACTCCCTTTTACTTCTGCGAATTGAGCTATTGAGTTAATTTTATAATTTGTTAATCCAGCGGAGAGGTTCATCCAAGTTCCAGATGTGAGTATTTGTACCGGTACAGTTTCAAACGCAGAGGTACCATAAGCTACGACATCGCCACCGTAGGAACCTACAGCTATGTTTTCACTAAGAAATGGTGGAAGTTCTGTAACAGCCCATTTAATACCATTCCAAGAAGCAAGAGAAACACTACCAGCTAACGGATTAGTAAACCGTCCGGTAGCGTACACTTTGTCTTTAGTCACAGCTAGACTGTTGAAACTATCCCCTTCAATATTTCGAGTTAATAAATTGCCTTCAGCCACCCAGTCTGTACCTACCAGTTTAGTAACGTTGTACTTAGACGCACCTATTTTAAATTTACCGATACATTTTATGGTGTTATCTTCTACGAAAAGCTTATCCAGAGATACGCTTTCTTCTATAATTGGTGTAGATACATTGTTCCAAGTGTTATTTTCCCAACGCAGTATGCTGTTTTGAGCACCAGGTGATAGTTTATGTGTATAGCCTACGGCAAGATAGAGTGCATCGTCGTATGCTAAAAGATCTATTATTTTGAATTCCCCATTGCTAGTCAATCCTGTGTTTGGAAGATCAGGAGTTTCTAGTGAGTACCAAAAGTCACCGTTCCATACTTGTAGTTCTATGTTTCCGTCACGGTCGTCATACACTGCTGCTATACCGTTATTATATGAAGCAAACTTGTCTGGTGCTGCAGGTAGTCCGCTTCCCATAGGTACGAGGATCTGTGCCATAGCCATAGATGCAAAAGCAATAAGCGTATATAGTACTATTAATCTTTTCATTGGTTGAAGAGTTTAAAGTTAGTAGTAAGATTAATTCCGTAGCTGTATGGTTTATCTAGTATAGCAGAGGTTGATTTATTTTGAAGATTAGTTAGATTCATGCCTATCATAGGTTCTAGTCCTACGGCTAACCTTGGTCTGTGGTAGTATAGACCAGACTTTAAGTTAGCTGCGATATGATTCGTATTGAAATTCAAATTTGATAGATTATCTAGAAAAAGTGTCTCAAAGTTTCCTTTCTTGCCGCTACTGCTGAGTAGCGAAAGATAGGATACTCCGACCTGAGTTCTTAATTCAAAGTTACGAGAAAGAGGTTGCTTATACCCTATGTTGAGTGGTATTTCTATAAAATGATAGGAATTTGACCCTGTATAGTTAACGTCTACATATGCTCTAGGGTCTAAGTCAAAGTATCTTTCGTTTATTTTGTTAGTGGGAAAGAAGTTTTCAGTGATAGTGTAGTCATAGTTTACTTGCTCTGCACGTTGAGTTAAGTAAAGCCCAGAAGAGTAAAAGAATCTCCCTTTCGGATGATACTGAGCATTAAATCCAAAGGTATTTCCAAATGCTGCGGACTCACTGCTTGCAACAAACCTATCATAACTTCTGTTTATTAAGCCGCTTAAATCTTTGTTGGTACCACTTATCTTACTGCTAAGACTAGGAGTGAATGAAATTCCTGTCTCCCAGTGGGATTTGTCATAAGCTAAGTGAGATGGTTTAGAGTTAGATAGAGATTGTACTATAACCTTATCTTGGTTTACCCAAAGTGGCGTAGAACCAAAGATATCGTCAAATACAAATTTAGGAGTTTTTAACTGCTGGTATATTGTCGTAGCTTCAATAACTTGCTTAACCTCTTGAGCTATGGTCTGTTCTAATTTGAAGACTGAATCCTCAGTGATTGGAAGAGTAGTGCTAGCATCAGGAGTGTTATACTCTTTTGGGTCTTCTATACTATTGGACTGATTAGCTGGTTTAAGGTTGTTAGTGACTTCAGTTTCAGAAGAAACATTTGATTCAAGGGTTTTAGTTGATTTTGCCGTTGTACTTTCTTGAAGGTCAAGAGTAGTCGTTGAGGCATCTATATTTTTTTCTTGCTGCGTAATAGTAGGCTGTGTTTTGAAATTAAATTGGTTCACTAAAAACAATGCACTCGTCGAGCATACTGATAGAGCTAGAAAGAACCATAATGCATAAATGCGGTTCTTTCTTCGCTTCAATCTTTTCTCGATTCCAGCCCAGTTAGATGCATCCACCAAGGCATTGGCGGGCACTTTGGATGCCGTTCTGAGCAAGTTGTCGATATGTTGTAGTTTATCCAATCTAAAGCCTCTATTTGCGGTTAAGCAAGGTGTTTAGCATTACACGTCCTCTGGAAAGTCTGCTTTTAGATGATCCTATGGGTATTCCTAATTTCTTAGCAATTTCCTTGTGTGACATATCCTCAACGGCATATAAGTTAAGAACTATTTTGTAAATCTCTGGAAGTTGGTTCAAAGCGGCTAGCACCTTTTCAGGAGCTATCTCTTCTGGAACTTGCGATTCTTCTACCGCTGTTTCAAGAGCAGGGTCAAACTCGAAATGACTGTACTTGTTTCTACCTTGTCGCTGCTGATTTAGAGCGAGATTAATAAAAACGCGTGTCATCCAAGTATCGATTTTGCTGTCACCTTTAAACTTACTTATGTTTACATATACTTTATAAAAACCATCTTGAAGCAAATCTTTTGCGTCATCCCGGTTTTTGCAGTATCTCATGCACACTGCCATCATCCTGTTGGCATACTTTTCAAAGAGCATTTTTTGAGCAGATTGATCGCTTTCCTTACAACGTCGTATAAGTTCTTCATCGCTTATCAATTTACTTTTTAAGTTAGACACAAGGGTGGTACAAAGGTTGCAAAAAAAAGTCAAAAAAAAGCCCGACGATACGTCGGGCTTTAGATATTAGTGAGTTTAGGGCTTAGTTATTAAGCACTATTTTTTTAGTTACGATAACACCTTTGACGTTCATTTTGACGTAGTAGATGCCATTAGCATTGTTGCTTAAGTCTACAGCGTAGTTACCGTTAGATACTTTACCGTTAGATATAGAGAGTACTTCTTGTCCCATAGTGTTAAATATAGCAAGGTTGATTACTTCATTTTCTGGAAGGTTGACCGAGATATTTAATTGACCATTAGTAGGGTTAGGAGATACAGCTAGTAACTTTTCTATAGATAGCGAGTTCACATTATTGATCTCTTTTTCGTACTGGTATCCTATATCAAAGTATAAGACATAATTAGCAGATTTATTTCCTGAGTTATCTTCAGTTCTAAACACTACAGAGTATAAGCCTGCTACTTGAAGATTTAAGTCATTAGACACTAGTGTGTGATTAGCTGCAAGAACAGTAGGATCGTCATAATTATCAGCGAAGAGCACAAAGGATATAGCATCTACTTGAGAACCTACGCCTAGTCTTACGATAGGACCTCTTTTACCAGAGATAGTAGGGTTTAGATCATCTATTACATTAACTGTACGGATAGTTGTAGAGGTATTACCAGCGGCATCAATAGCTACATAAGTATCTTGGTAAGTACCAAGAGTATAAGGTTCTACATTAGACGAGCCAGTTAAACTGATTTGAGTGCTATTGTATAAGTTATCAGTAGCAGTAGCAGGTACGGGTGTATACGGAGTATTCACTCTGTGATTAACTACATCAAG
>Ga0222647_1000578_pt1 | contig 14881 bp, 8 predicted proteins | sample AntAcemetagen333_FD_179864 | JGI IMG/M metagenome (GOLD analysis project Ga0222647, IMG submission 179864) | Saline water microbial communities from Ace Lake, Antarctica - #333 | ecosystem: Environmental > Aquatic > Non-marine Saline and Alkaline > Saline | place: Antarctica: Ace Lake | collected...
TGCAAAAGAAACTGTGTACGTTTTAGTTACATTACCGTTTTGTGAAGTTACTAGTACTGTTGCATTACCTGGTATAGCAGGAGCTTGCGTAATGCTCGTGATTGTAGCTGCCGAATCGTTCAGTGTAGCTGTTATTTGAGGTACCGTGGTAGTTCCCACAACCAACTCTACTGCATAATTAACCGATGCAGATACAAAACCGTTTACGGTTACGCCATCTACTCGAAGGTCACTTAGGGTCGCATCAGAACCGGCTGCTAATGGTGCTTTCCAAAAATATAGGTTGTCCAAATAAATAGTACCGCCCGTACCGCCATCAAACTTAAACTGTATAATGTTGTTAAGATTAGGAACAGTGAACGCAGACATAGGAATGTCTATAGACTGCCATGTACCAGGAACATTTGCGATAACATAAGCATTTTCAGCACCTGGACTAATTAGTGAAACACCTAAATTGGTGTTATTCGTCCAAACATCAATATGGACAAATTCCATACCTGAAACGTTTTGAGGTGTTCCCGCCCAATCTATACCTTGATAATTATGGTTAGCATATTGTATCATTAGGTTTCCGGAACCTAAATCAAACGATGTATTTGCAGTACCAAAACCGGTTTGTCCCCAGTTAGGGTTTAAATTAACGCCCGGAAGGTTAGAATAGGCGCCGCTATCACTAAAAATAGACTTAAAATCCACTGCAGCTCTTACGGGAGGTACTGGTGCATCCGTAGTAGGAACTTGAGAATAACCTACAGACGTGACAAATAGGAATAGAAATGATAAGGAAAGTTTTTTCATAGCATCGTTTTTAAATTATAGTCTTATTGATTCGTAAACTTATGTTGAAAACCAATAGTTTGCTAAATATCAACCGCTACAAAAAGCATACATATAACGTTATCGTAAACTTTAGTTAATACTCTTTACCGAATCACCTTAAAACATTAATAACTGACGACCAACGTGTAATGATTTATTTTATAGGCTATTAACAATTCAGCAGCTCGTGTTGTGGTTATGTTGTGGTGAAATCAGATACGAGCTAACATTGTTGTGTAAATAAATCATTACCATAGCAACTAAAAATGCAAAATCTTAGAATTTTAGCGATTCTAGTTTGTCCCAAAGTCCATAATATGTTCATACCTCGCCTTCGTCACTCTTTTTCCAAGATTCATCAAACAAAGCAAAGTAGAAAACATCAATTTCCTTTTCGTGCGACCATTGTTAAGAACTCAGCTGCTTTTAGGCTCTCGCCTTGACTGGGCGAGCCCGTCTCTGTGATGAACGCTTTTTTTTCACCAAGACTTAGTCCTGTGTTAGTAGCTTGTCCGCAGTTAAATTTCATGTGACTGTTTGCGTAATCTAAAGAAGTGCATTCCCAGTACGAGTAGCAATTTGCAAAAATCACGTCAGACTGCGCAAGAAGTTCTGGATGTACTGAAAACTCATAATAAGCATCTACGTACCCTACCGTTATGTGAGGTAATGCGGCTTTTACGCGCATCATATACTCTAATAATTGCTCTAATAGTAGGTTATTACGGTATAAAGCCTCGTTATCTACCGAAGCTACATGTACGACGCCATCGTTTGCGAGTTCTATGAGCGTCTTTATTTCTAATTCATTTTAATCTAAATCAGTACTTAACCACGCACCTACCGTAGTTTTTAAACCATGATTGTGTGCTATTTGCGGTACAAATTCATTTCCTTCTATACATGAAAATGATTACACCCATTTGGTATAAGGTTTAATGATTTCTATGCGCCTTTCTAACTGCTTATAGGTTATGTGATCACCTGGCTGCTTCCCATACTCATACATACTAAAAAAATACCATGCATACCCCTTGTAAGCGTGTCACGCGAAAGCTGTATTAAATCATCCACGCTATGTGCAGAAATATCAATACCTGCTAGTGCTAAATCATGCGCTCCATCTTTTTTGAAAATATGTCCTTTCTTCCTGACATTACTAGTATTTTAAGTTTTCATATTTATCCCATAAACCCCAGCGTGCGCCTACATCGCCTTCTTGATGCACTTTCCAAGACTCGTCAAAAGATGAAAAGTAAAACATTTCCACGCCCTTATCCTTTGTCCAGTTTGCGACGTTAATAAAATATTTCATCGCATTTTCTTTAGACGGAACTGCATTTTGATTTTCAGTTCCTGCACTAGGCCATCCTGTTTCAGAAATAATAACTTGCTTACTGCATGCAACTTCTAGCACCATATTGTGCATTTCATTAAGGTATGCCGTCGCACTATCTATATCGCAACCCTCCCAAAACGGGTAACAATTTGCTAAAATCACATCGCAGGCGTCTACTAATCCCGGGTTTTCTATAAACTGATAATATGCATCTACGCAGCCTATTTGTACGTCTGGTAATGCGGCTTTTACTTGCTTTATATAAACGAGTAGCTCATCGATTGAGAGCTCGTTGCGCAACAGCACTTCATTTCCTATTACAGCTATATCAACCATACCCTTTTGTGCTTGCTTTATCAGGCTCGCAATCTCTAGGTCGTTTTGTGCCTTATTACTACTAATCCACGCACCTGCCATGGTTTTGATACCTTGTGACTTTGCAGATAGCGAGATGAGTTCATTACCGTTTTGTGCAGAAAATGAACGTACCCACTTCGTATAAGGTGCAATAATAGTCATCCTTTCATCTACTTGTTTCCCACTTAATTTGTGACGTATATTCTGCCCTTCTCTATATGGACTAAAACACAAACCGTGTAAACCAGCGTTAAGTGCATGTTTAAAATGGGCGTCTATTTCTACAGTCGTGCTATCTTCTGACAAATCTGTTCCATACCTTCCTTTACCATCTATGGCAACAAGCGTCTCTAGTTTATTTACTGCGTAATAAGATGCACTTAACGGCTCGTTCTTGTCTGTTTTTCTTTGAGCCAACTGTGCGCTTATTCTCAGTGCTTTTTCTTCCGTAAGATCATAATTACGCATAATCCAAATAGCACCTAGTGTACCCGCTATGGGCAAGCCAGAAAAAAACAATCGTAACCCAGTAACCGATGCTTCTGAATTTACTGCATCGGGGACAAAACCCACGAAAGTCATAATTGCGCCAGTCAATAAACCCGCTACTGCAAAACCAAATTTAACCATCCACCAGTAAATCGCACCAAAAACGCCTTCTCTACGTTTGCCCGTATTCAACTCGTCTATGTCTATAACGTCTGAGGTCATGGACATCATAAGGGTAAACAAACTACCTATTCCAAAAGAGAAAAAAGGCAACGCAAAAATGAACATATAGGGTTTGCCTGGGACAAATAAAAACCAAAGCATTACATATCCAAGCACAGAAATTCCCTGAGAAATCAAAAATGCATTCTTTTTACCGAACAGCCTAGACATTCTAGCAACTATAGGTATAACTACAAAAGTCGTAGCAAGCGCACCCAGGCAACCGAACAATGCAGGCCAGATACCCGCAGCTCCAGCGCTACCATTAAATAAATAGTGAACGACTATAAAAAAGGTAAAACCAGCAACAGTATTAAATGCGTTATAAATTAAAAAAGTAGCATAACACAATTTTTTGAATGCTTCTATTTTAAACGCTTCTTTAAAGTTTTCTATAATTTGTTTAATACTACCGCCTATTGTCTTTAAAGTGAGTGGCGCAAGGCTTTCATCATCCAATGTAGACTCACTTTTAATAAAAAAAGCAGGCACCATTGCCAGAATAGCGCAGCTTATTCCTACCCAAACTGCTAAGGTTCTCGTCGCCACATCTGCACCGCCTTCAAACCATTTAATGTCGTACATAATTACCCAAAACCACGGTGCGATTACCCAAGCCCATTGTCCTATCCATTGTGCAACAGCCATAATATTTGTGCGCTCATGGAAATCATCACTCATTTCATAACCCATTGCCACATACGGAACACTAAAAATAGTAAGACCCAGATAAAATACCAGCGACCATGATAAAAAATAAATGAAGTTGTAAGCAATACCGTCTGCTTTATATAATTGCCACATGAGCATAAAAGAAACACCCATGATTATTGCGCCTATAAACACATAGTGCCTGCGCCTACCCCAAATGGACCTAGTATTGTCTGAAATAAATCCCATAATAGGATCTGTAATCGAGTCAAATACCCTAGGTAGAAAAAATAAAACTCCCCACATCCAAGTGGGAAAACCCAAATTTTGAACCAATACGACCATAAAGATACCTAACGCAGCTGGAAACATTTGGTTTGCCAGCATTCCAAAACCGAAAGCTAATTTCTGACTAAATAGCACTTTATTTGCAGTAGACATAGTGTTTAGTTTTGAATTGGTATTAACACCGTTTGAAGTGTTTGTGCAGTAAGGCTTATGGTTATTACGCTTTCGCGAAAGCGTAACTCATAGCTTTTATCTTCCATTCCTTCATTAAAAATTACAAAGGCAATAATCCCGTCTGGATTTTTTGCGGCAGTTACCATGAGGTCTTTGTCAGCATTTTTAACATCTAAAATCTGCGCGCCTGGACGTATATATTTGCTGAAATGTGCCATGGTATAATACAGCGGCGTGAAATACACCTCATCCTTGTCTGGGTCTACAATTACTGGTGCGACACACCAGTTTTCAAACCAATTAGGACCGCCCTGACGATCCAGTACCATGTTCCAGTCTACCCAGCCGTCTACCCAGTTATTAAGACAACCTATGATATCACGGGCATAGCGGTTTACAGGAGCATATTTGGGGTGTAGGTGTTTTTGATCTTCGGGAGCCCAGTCCCAACCCCAGTCCGTTGCTTCTTTAGACCAGTACCACGCGTCGTCTTCCCATTTTGGAATTTCAGAATCCACGCAACCTTCAGTCTCTATAAGGTATTTGTCTGGTGCTTTGCTGTGCGCGTATTGTAGCGCCTCTGGAAAATAATCATACGTACTCTCGTACCAATGTACCGCTGTTCCATCAAAATATTTTGAAGAGGCCTTATCTTTATACATCTCGTCCACCCATTCTTTCAGGCCGGCTCTGTTCTGGTCGTAACCCAATACTACTTTATCGCCCATGCCTTGCGATTCTAAATGTGGACCTAAATGGTGTTGCACAAAATTTGTCATTTCCTGCGGTGAGTAAATCATGCTTTCCCAGTTGTCACCGTTACCATGTGGCTCATTTTCAACAGTAAAACCCCATATAGGAATGCCTTCGTCCTCATAAGCAGTCACATATTTTGAGAAGAAAAGTGCCCAGGTGCCATAATATTCTGGCAGCAATTTACCGCCTACCCACGCGTTGTTATCCTTCATCCACGGTGCGGCGGTCCAAGGCGATGCAAATATTTTAAAACCGTCTTGAGACACTGCCATAGCATCTTTAATCATGGGAATTAAATCGTCTCTATCTTCTTGAATGGAAAAATGTTCTAAATTAACATCGTTTTCCACAGGCGTGTATGAATAATTAGTGAGTGAGAAATCACAGGAGTTCATGTGTGATCTGGTAAGTGAGTAGTTAGCGCCAGCTCTAGAGAAATATGCATTTATAATGGTGTCTCTATTCTTTTTGCTCATCTTATTTAACAAATATGCAGACGACTCGGTAAACGCACCACCGAAACCAGTAATGGTCTGGTAGACCTTGTCCTCATTGATGGTGATAACGGCAGTCATGCTGTCTTTTTCTATAAACGGTGTTACTTCTTTAAGGTTATTGCCCGCGGCAGATGTTTCATAAACCATAACTTTTAAACCCTCTGGATGTTTTTTGCAACTCATAGTTAAACAAATTATGGTTGCTGTAAACAAACAGGTCTGTATATCGTTCCATTTATTCATATCCTTTAAAATTTTCTTTTACCAGTGGTAATTGCACCTCTTTAAGCAGTTGCTGCTTGTCTCCATTATAGGTTTTAATAATGGCATTTCCATCTCTGGTTAAGCCTTTAAATGATTGTGCGTTTGCTTGGTCCCACAGGGCATATTTTGCTTTACCGTCTATGGTAAATAACCCAAAATTATTCTCGGAACCCATGGTATTGCTGGCATCTTTCCACTGCTCGTCGAAGGCTTCAAAATAAAAACAAGCAATGTTTTTAGAGCCTGTCCACTCGCGCATTAACTGATAATAGCGTCCAGACTTATACTCGTCTGTTGCTCGAGAACCCGCATTACCGTAAAGGTCATTACAATTTGTTGCCCAGCCGGTTTCACCTATGTGTATGGGTTTATCAACATTAATGGATTTCATGTACTGCGCTACCCTGTTATACTGGTCTATTGCGTAATCTCTAGAGCGCAACATGGCTTTTTCCAATTGCTGTTCTTTAGTTAAGGATTTATCTGTCACATCGGTTCCCCAAAAAACTGGATTGTAATGTGTATCGTGCATAGGATAGGTGTGCACGGAAATATAGTCTACCGCATTTATGAGTTTATTTAAATCGTCTACGTGATATGCAATATCGCCACCGCCCCATGACGCAAAATTATCAGAGCTGGTAATCCATAAATCATTAGGTAAATCACCTTTTTTCTTTAGACCTTGCAGGTGGTTCACCCATTTAAGAATCACGGCTGGCTGTACATAATAACTGGCCGCCCACGTGACCATGGCCTCGTTACCTACGGCTATAACTTTAACAATCTCTGGGTAATTTGCGGCTAGAGCTGCGACTCTGTCTACTTCGGCGGCATTTTGTTCGCTTTCCAGAGTGTGGTCAGGTTCTAGACCTGTCCATGCGTTTTTGCAATCTATCCACGCACCTAGCATCACGTACATTTCGAAACCCGGCTGTTCTTTTTTAAGTTGGTTTATAGCGATAACCACGTTTGTCGCATGCGGTAGTTGCATGTTATAGGTGCGCACTATTTTAACGCCCATGGCCGCTAGAATTCTTATATCATCCTTGAGCTGGCTTATGGTAGGTTGTTCGTCTCTTGTTGCACCGCGATAACCGCCGAATGATATTGCCAGATAGTCTGGATTTGATAAAATGTCGCTAGCTGTCATTTTTTTTGTTTCTCTCGCGGGTTGTTGACTTGTCTTCTCGTCTTTGCAGGCGGCTAAGACTAGTAACGCGAGTATCATTATAGATGTTAATTGAGCTCTCATACTTTATTTTAACTTACGTTGCTTTTTCTTTTATGCTTTCGTATCACAATACTGCAGCATAAACTTCTGATTTCATTAGAAAGCGAACAAGGCTAGCAATTGTTATTTACAAACGCCTACTTCTATATACTTTATAGTGTGCGCGCGTTTAAAAACCTGCTCGCTTGTAGCTTTATCTAGTTGTGACGTCTCAAAAGACGCCATAGAACCGTCCATAAACACCACTTTTACGGTTTCTTCACCAGACAAGGTGTATACTACTGGTACCTGACAGTAGGTAAACGCTAGCGAGCCAGCTGATAGGTTTATGTGTTGCTTCTGCTTATTAAGGTCCACATAGTGAAATATTTCTTCTTTTTCTAGAAACTCTTGCTTGCGCAATAAACGTGGTTTAAATGCAATGATACCATGTGCCACAGCTATACCCAACTCGCCAAAACGGCTCAGAATATCTTCTTTAACCTGCCCTGTCATGCCAGGTTGCTGCGCCCCTTTTGTAGCAGGCGTGTGAGAATACGGGTCTGTAGGTACAGCCCCATACAATTCTGGTGATTTATGTGCCCCTATGCCTGCCTGGATTTCAAAATAATGATCAAGCATGTTGCCTGCTATTTGCTCGCTCACTCCTTGTTCTATGGCTGTTAAACAGCACTCTTGTACCGCGAGTAAAAGCTTAGAGACCATGTGCCAGTAAATAGAACCCAAGCCTTCGTAACCAAAGAAAGTTCCTGATCTGCCGGTAAAAGCCTTATGATTAAAGACCGTTTCAAAGGTTTTTTCTAGCTGTAGTTGATCTTTATGAATAAGATCTTTGTACCCAACTGGTAGCTTAGTAAGTGCTTTTTTAAGGCTATTTACGTTATTAAAACTTGCATTAAAATGATAACCACCTTTAATATCTTGCACAATAACCTGTAGGTTTTTATCTTCTAGTAGTTTTTGTAATAGACCCGACTGTAAAACAAGTGCTTGTGGAATGCAATTTTTTTCCTCAAAACCTGGCAAATCTTTGTTCGGATATAATACATAGCTATACTGATCGGCTCTAAACAATGTACTTGCTTTAAGCCCATTCATAACATCTAATGCCTGTGTTCCCGTTAAATAACCAGAACTTAATACCGCAACCTGACCTTCAAGCATTTCAGATAAGTGCGATACCTTGATGGTATTATCATCTTCTAGCGTCATTAAGTTATATGCGTGATACATATTATCTTCACGCTTGTTTGCATCTATACTGTGGTCTACATATTGTAGCGTTAGGATTATAAAATCCAACAAACTGTCTTTTAAAACAGTAGCTTTTTCACCTGTAAAGCCGGTATTGTAAATAGTGGTTCTGTAATCACTTGCTGGTTGTGATAACCCGTCTAGTATATTTTTACGTTGCGCGTCAGTTATAGAACCTTGCAAGGTTCCTTTGTGCTGTTGTAAAGTATTGTGAACGGCTGTAAAAAACGCAGCTAACTCAACAGACAGAACAGCCGACTCAAAAATTGCGTTGTCAACAACCGTTTTAAAGTAATCTAAGAAACGTCTCAGATAGTAAAGTGTCACCATAGAAACACCGTTACCCACGAGCGCATTGTTTGCATCGTTCCACTCTGGGCGTTGTGTGTTAAGCCATATACCAGCCTCAGGTATAAAGTTAGAAACCTTTGCAAGTACAGTCGCAAGTAATTTCTCTAGTAAGTTTACCTGATAAATGTGTCCTGTAGCATCTCGCAACAGCGCACCGTCTGCGCCTTGCTGCGCGCGTCGCTCTTCTATTACTTCTTGCAGTCGGTAATCAAAATCTATGGTATCCTTAGGATTTTTTAAAATAGACGCGTACTCCTTTATTTTGTAAGGCACATTTGCATAAACGAAGAGTGATTCATTCAGGTAACTTTCTAGTTTTCCTGGATAAAAATCGTTTATAAACTCTAAAAATTTTAGTAAGTAAATAATTTGGTGGTCACCCCAGTAGCCTATATAAGACCACGGGTCATCTTCTTCAATGACTTCCCAGTCAAAACCACCTTTAGTGACCCTATACGGGTTGTACCCGTCAAAAGTGCTCGCATTTAGGAATTTATGAATCATCCCGTCTATAAACTCCGGATACGAATGCGCTAGGGCTTCCCAATTTTGGAAAATATCACGCCAGTTTCCTTCATAATCGAGTATTTTCGAACCGTCTACCTCGCTGCGCGTGTTAATAGAAAATTTATTCCACGGGCGACTCGGGTCGCCATGTCGTCTGCTAAATTTAAGCGGCAAATATTCTATGACCAGTCTTTTAAAATGCGTGTCGTGGTTAGCGCGCGCAAGCGCTATTAACGCTGCATGAGCTATCTGTTGCGGTAGGTCATTAAATAGCTGTCCCGTGCTTTTAAACAGCTCCTTGTTTGCGGCTTGCAAGTACGTTAAAAAGTCTTCCTTTTCAATGAAATAATTGTTGTCAAAAATGCCGCCGCGCATTATATTGAACATGGTATTTGCAAAGTGACGGTTGTTAAGCAATGGGTCTGCGGTACGTTGTAATCCGTCTGACGCCGCTACAAGTGCAATTAGTTTTTGAGAACCTAACGCTATATCATCGTCAATTTTTTCTATAAGATTTGTATCATGTTGTATTTGAGCTGCAATCTCGTTTATGGAGACAATAGTTTGATTTACATCTGTAATGAAATACCATGCAGTTGTTTTTTCTGATTGCAGTTCGGTTTCAGTAATTGTGAAATAGGCTCCTTTTTCTGCCTTAACATCTGTTTCGGGTTTTACATCCAATCCATTTCTAAAATGGTCTAACTGCGTGCTAGATAATAAGTGCATCGGGTTGTTTAAACCTAGTGACCATACTATATTTGCTCTTAGCGCTTCGCTAGGCTCTGCCTTATCTACTATAACCGCACTTAGTGCCATAATACCAATGCCCGCATTTTCTTTGAGCTCTGTACGTTTGTAAGCGTCTACTAAGTTACTTGACGCTTTTTGTAAGTCCTCACCCACAGCGGCAGGCAACACGTTTTGCAGTCCATCTAATATGGATACTTTTACTGCGGTTGGATTATGATTAACAATCTCAGCCTTTTTAACGAAACCGTACTGCTCGCTTGAGTTCCACGCATACCGATAGGTAAGCTTTAGATCTTCATTAACCTCTTCAAAAACGAGTTTATTACCATATACATTTTTATACAAATTACGGGTAATACTGTAGATTCCAGCATGTTTATTTGAAAACGGCTCCCATAACAATGTACGGTCACCTCGCTGTACTTTGATAATGGTTTTACTGCCGGTAATGTCACTAGCTGCCGTAATCTTATCGTCCGTATAATACGGAAAAAGGGCTGCATCGCTGTCTTTTCGGCCTGCGGTTAAGCCACCGTTACTTGATATAAACATCCAGTGATTTGAATCGCTTACAATGCTCATAAAAAACGGTCGCATCGCGTCGTGGTTACTTATCTTATAGTATTTTTCTCCTTTAAAATCGACGAGCTCACCATTAACGTTCTTATTCTTAAAGGTGGATTTCAAATTCCCTAGGTATATATTTTGGTCAATCATTTTATGTTAATTATGATACTTCTTTTATTTAATGGTATGCTATTTATACATTATAATTCTGTTGACAATTCCGCTTTCGCGAAAGCGAACTAACCCAAAGGCAGGACCGACTAAAAACAACTACTGCGCCCAAAACTGTAAAGCTCCAGATGGGCGGCGCTATATTCCTAGACGTTAGGCTGCATTATATTCCGGTTCTGCACCATTATATAGCCTAATTGTAGTAATAAACATTATCTATATAAAAATTTCTCAATGATGAGAAGTTAATATTTTCATAGATAATGAGTCCTATGTTGTTTCTGTTTAATAAGGTTAATGGTGCTTCAATAGTTATCCAGGTGTCAGCTATCACTTGGCCTCGGCGCACAAATATTTGTTGCCTAGAGTCGTCACCGCCATTATCAACCTGGTTAGGCCCCCAATCTTCTAAAGTAATTAAAAAGTCAAAATTTGCCGGTACTGGACTGGGAACATACAAGTTAAAATGCACCATGGTCATGGAAGAAGCGTCTGTTAAGGGATTTGCAGTTTGGGTACCAACGTAATTGAAATTCGTGTAGTTTAAAATGTTATCTCCGTTTACAGAAAAGTCGGCAGAACCAGTAGTTGAGCCGCCCCAAAACCCATTAAAATAATCTACAGGAATACTTGAATAAGCGTCACTAAAAACAGAAATAACGTTACTAGGGTTCCTAGTAGGCACAGGCGCAAGTTGAAAATTGCCCAGCGAGTTTACGGTTAGCGATCCCGCCGCATCTACGCCGGCTAATGTGGCCGTGATAATCGAAGTACCTGCAGTAAGTACACTTACCATACCTAATGCATTAACAGATGCGACGCTAGGACTAGAAGCTATAAAAGTATAATAGCTTGGTGCTACCGTTACTCGTTGATCCTGACCTGATGCTAGGTTAAAGGTTTCAATCAGACCGCTTACAGCCAAGTTAACGCCTATAAATGTGCTCGTGACTAAATCAGTACCGTTTTGTATTGCTGGTCTGGGCTGCGCTATAGAAGCTAGTTTTTCAAACTTAATATCGTCTAACCAAACGATATAACCTGAGCCACCAGTGGCTTGCGTGCCCATAGCATACCAAAACGCACCGCGTTCTGCAATCAGCTTAGCGGGATCTGGAATGGGTATGGTGATTTTAGTCCAGTTTGTGCCTACGTTTACATTATTTGCAGTTACTTGAAATTTGTTTTCCAAAAAGTCCTGTCCAAAACCGAAAGCATCTACACTTACACCCTGCGATGCTTTTGCCCAAAAAGTTAAGGCATTGAATCCCGATAAATCTCTGGTTGCTCCGTCTACACGTAAAATCGCTCCCGCATAGTTACCCGTTGGGTCGACTGCATTAGGCACATCTATGCGCATGGATGCATCGCTTTGGTAGCCTACTTCTCTGTCTACGGTGAACGCGTCAACCTTAGAGCCTGCAAAAGGGAAGTAAAAGTTACTTCCCATGCCTACAAAATTGTCTGTAAACACCTCACCGGTTTTAGAAAAGGTAGCAAGAGTCGCGTCGTCTGACAAATCCCGCTCGCAGCTTACCGCAACCATAAACAGGCCTGTGAGCAGCATAGCAGTCTTAAGCAAAGTTAATTTTGTGTTTTTCATTATCTGTTTATATTTTCTGTATGTCCGTTATTAATAAAAATGTTATTTTAAGTACTGTAATAATTGCTGAACTTTAAATTCCCCAAACGCTTCAATACCTTAATATACTCAGGGCTTATAAACTCAGAACGAGTCCAAAAAGTGCTAAATCCCAAATCTGCACTCATTTTTAAAGTTTCGCCACCCTCTAGTGTTGGTTAAAAGTAATATTCACTTTGAAAATTTATCATATGCTTCTTTACAGATATTCCGTTTTTAATTATTTTCGGGACTACTATCGTAGGTCATAACTCCGCTATACCATCCCATACAATTGCATATAGGATACAATAGGTAGCAATTTAGGCTTGCCTGTCTGACAGGTAGGTTTAACAAAAAGCGAACCACCTATAGCAAGCGACCTGCGCTTCATAAATCTCTTAAATCGTTATTCATATATGCGCACGTAATCTACGAGCATAGTTTGTGGGTATACTGTATTGACACCTGGTGGACCAACAAAAGTGCCACCAACGGCAACATTCATAATGATGTAAAAATCGTTGTCATCAAAAACCCATTCTCCGGTAACGTCCTCTGGCGTGATCTGGTTATATAATACACCATCTACGTAAAAGTTTATGTAGCCTGGACCCCATTCTATACCGAAAATATGAAAGTCTGTATCAAATCGATTGTTTATTAAATCGTATGATTTTGTAATAGCCTGCCCACCAGAATAACCTGGTCCATGCACCGTACCGTGCACGATAGTAGGTTCCTGACCGCGATACTCCATAATATCTATTTCACCTATTTGCGGCCATACCTGAGTTCCGTTACTGTCATCACCTAGTAACCAAAATGCTGGCCAGATACCCTGTCCCCATGGCAATTTTATTCTAGCTTCAAAGCGACCAAACTTCCGCTGGTACTTCCCTTTAGTCAGTACTTTACCCGATGTAAAATTAGAGCCTTGAAAATTTTCCTTAAGTGCACTAATTTTAAGTATGCCATCCTCTACGACTACATTTTCTGAACGGTCTGTATAATATTGTGACTCATTATTTCCCCAACCTGGAATACCTTGTGCTGCACCGTTACCTATGTCTAAACCCCAAACTGCTGGATCTGGCGCGCCATTTATGTTAAAATCGTCCTCAAAAATGAGCTTATTCAAGGTGGTTACTTGTTGTTTCTCTTCTGGCGAGCAGCTTACGGTTATTGCAAACACTACTGCAAGAAAGATTAGACTTAACACGAGCCTACCGCATATTTTTTTTGTGAGTATATTCATCGTTATGTTTTTAATTTGCTATAAGGGTTTTTAATTGTAGAAATACATGTTGTCTAAGTACACTTTTGGGCTACCAGTAGGTTGTGCTACTAGAATATACTGTGCAATATTTGCTCTGTTTAATAAGCCTGAAAAATTAGACAACGGTATATCATAACCAATCCACGAGCCTCGCGCGGGCGCTGTAAAGTTTACTTGATGTTCCGTATCATCGCCACCGCCAAAAATACCGTTTGATCCAAAATCAACAAGCTTAATAGAAAAAGAAGTGAAGTCGGGAGACCAAACGTCCGCATGTATATGCGTCATCGCTGTCGCGTTTACTGGATTTACAACGGTTTCTATACCTACGAAATCTAAGTTTGTATAAAGTTTGGTAGTATTACCTGCTATGGTAATATCTTGTAACGTTGCTGCAGACCACGGGGTTCTCCAGGTGTCTACTGGAACATCTGCATATGCATTACTAAAAAGTGACATCACGTTAGCAGCTAATCTTGTAGGATTAGGTGCTGCTGTAGTAGGTGCAGTGGGCGCCGCAGGAGCTCCATAGAAATAGATGTTATCCAGAATAAAATTAGGACCGCCTACTAGAATAATTGCTCCCAGATTATTCTTTTGATTGAGAATATTACCCGTAAGCGGTATCTCAAATGAGGTCCACACTCCAGAAGTTAATGTTGGAGTATTAAATCTTATTTCTCTATCGTCACCCGTAGGAAAACCGTTACCGTCAGAACTTATAACACCGTCTGCACCGATGTCTCTTACATCTATTCTGACTTGTGCTCCAGGTTCCTGCACATATACATCTACATGCATAAAGGTTAATGTAGATGCGTCAACCGTGTTATCGAAAATAATTCCCGTGAAATTGTTATTTGCATAAATAAGAACATCATCGTTGTTTGCAGATGCTACGGTTGTTTGTGCGGTAGAACCGCCAAAACCAGGTGAAAAATTACTTGTGGTCTCTAAGATATAAGTGTCACTAAATATACACTTAACGAGTGGCTGTGGTTCTATAGGTATAGGTGCTGCAGGTAAAGTACCTGTAGATGTTAACGCTAGTGAGCCTGTTGCGGTGGTACCGGCAATACTTCCTGTGATAACCGCTGTCCCGGAACCGATTACCGAAACCACGCCCGACTCACTAACCATGGCAACTGCAGGATTTGAAGATGTAAAGTCAAAATAAGATGGTGCAGCAATAACCGTTACATCACCACTCGAGGCTAGGTTAAAGGTTTGTGTTAATCCAGAAAGTGGAATCGATGAACCTGTAAATGTTTGTTGCACTGCATTC
>Ga0222647_1000580_pt1 | contig 14856 bp, 14 predicted proteins | sample AntAcemetagen333_FD_179864 | JGI IMG/M metagenome (GOLD analysis project Ga0222647, IMG submission 179864) | Saline water microbial communities from Ace Lake, Antarctica - #333 | ecosystem: Environmental > Aquatic > Non-marine Saline and Alkaline > Saline | place: Antarctica: Ace Lake...
TATGTAAAGGAGATAGAAACTATACTAAACAATAGACCTAGAAAACGCTACAATTACGAAACACCTATATTTGTAATGAACCAATTATTATTTAACCCAGGGGTTGCGTTTGTAACTTGAATGTGGCGAATACCAATAAACGGGTGTTGCAAAAATGAACGTATCGTAGGTGTTAAGAATTTTTTGCATTAGCTTTATGTAGTCATCCTCCCTGTTTTTATGGTCATAATCAAAATAACTAAAGTCATAGTCATTTAGATCAATCAAATCCCAATTTGATTTTTGGACGAGTTGATTTGTTAGAGTTTTAGTATCTCCATCATTTCTAGAACTTCCTACTAGGATGACTGTCTTCATTCAGTTGTTTTGTTTTTCAAATGTAGTACAATGGCTTTGGCTGGATTGGATATCTAAACTTGGTCAGTAAAATTATCTCCTGAAACAGCTGAATACCCTTAAGTTTCATTGGGTAGTGGCTTCCGCATGGAGATTACTATCTCAAATAAAAATTCTTTATTCCGATCGTAATATCGGTATACCAAGTTAAACGTTGAGAAGAGCATTGCTTTTGGGTCAATACGTTGACTGATGTCTAGTTTAAGTTTAGGCTCAAATTGTTGTTTTGTTGCTTCAATGTCCAGTGAGTCTTTTAAAATATTCGACATTTGATAATTAAGAACCATTGTATCTGGAGCTAGGTAATCATAGCTAAAGACAATTGTATTGCTGTCTATTTGAATTGGACATTCTTTGTTTAATGTTCTAACTGTTTTTTCAATAGCAATACTTTCTTCTCCTCTAAAATTTTTCCATAATTGAATGACAAGAGAGAAACCAATTAAGGCACTAATTATTATTTTAGTCTTTCTCTTTACCATCAGCTTACATCACCACATTCACTATTCTTCCTGGCACTACTATCACCTTTTTAGGCGGCTTGCCGTCTAGCCATTTTTGTACGATTTCGTCAGCCAGTACATTTTTCTCTATGTCTTCTTTGCTCATATCCAGCGGGAATTCTAGATTGGTTCGCGTTTTACCATTGATAGAAATAGGGTAGACCTTGCTGCTTTCTATGAGGTGCTTCTCATCAAAAGTAGGCCACGTAGCATCAGCTATAAAACCTTCGTTTCCTATGGCATTCCACAGCTCCTCTGTGATGTGCGGTGCAAAAGGGTTTAACAATACCAATACTTGCTCCAGCACAGACTTGCTTGTACATTTCTGAGTGCCGAGTTCGTTTACGCATATCATAAACTGAGCTACAGATGTATTGAGCGACATATTGTCTATGTCTTCTGTGATTTTCTTGATGGTGGCGTGCAAGGTCTTCATCGAGTCCTTAGTCGCGTCTGCATCTGTCCATTGTGCAGTACCGTCTTGGTCAAAGAATAGAGCCCAAAGTTTCTTCAAGAAACGATACGTGCCGTCTATTCCCTTGGTGCTCCAAGGCTTGCTGTCTTCTAGTGGTCCGAGGAACATTTCGTAGAGACGAAGTGTGTCTGCTCCGTATTGGTCGGCAATGGTGTCAGGATTGACAACATTAAACTTAGACTTAGACATTTTTTCTACTTGATATGAGCATAAGAAATTATTGTTTTCTTCAGTAAGCAAAAAGCTATTTCTTAACCTTAAATACCTTGTGTCTCGTAAAGCGGCTTCAGTATTAATAATTCCGTTGTTTACAAAATTTACATCCATATGAAGCTGAGAAATTAAATTAGGGCCATTAAATTTTAGAATAAATTCACTATTCTCATCTATTAGATCTTCATCAATTTCAATTTGCCCCTCAGGAAATCGATTTTTATAGTATTCTGAAGAATCTACTTGGGTATCTTTTTTTATTTTATCAATTTCATTCTTAAAATCTGGCAATAAGGTCAAAATATCTTCAATCGAGTTTATCTTATTAGAAATTTTATCCGAAATCAAAATTTGAAATGACTTGAGCCCAAAAAGCTTTCCTGTTGATTGTTGTTTGGCAGAATATGATAGAGATGCAATTTTGAAAAACGCACTCTCCCCCTGAATCATACCTTGATTTACCAGTTTTTTAAATGGCTCATCAAACTGGATGTGTCCTCTGTCGCACAAGAATTTGGTCCAGAATCTACTGTAGAGCAAGTGCCCTGTAGCGTGCTCAGTACCGCCTATGTACAGGTCTACTTGGTTCCAGTAGGCTAGGCTTTCTTTTCCTGCAAACTCCTGATCATTATTAGGATCCATATAGCGAAGGAAGTACCAGCTACTGCCTGCATATCCTGGCATAGTATCGGTTTCTCTTCTTCCAGTGGGTGTGTTTACCCATTCTTTGTTATTGGCTAGTGGACTTTCTCCAGTTCCTTTGGCTTCGTAGCTATCTACCGGTGGTAGCTCTACAGGTAATTCGCTGATTACTGTAGGTACTCCATCTTGGTGTATGATAGGGAATGGCTCGCCCCAATATCTCTGGCGGCTATATCCTGCATCACGCAGTTTGAAGTTTATTTTTCGTGTACCGAATCCTCTTTCTTCTGCTAATTGGATGATAGCTGCGGCTCCTTCTTTCACAGATAGTCTGTCAAAGTTTTCGCTATTCATCAGCTTACCGTACTTAGCATCGTATGGTAATTGGTTTGTGTCTGGATCGTTCGTGGAGACACGAACGGATTCGTTTTGGTCTTCTAGGTTCGTGTCCCCACGAACCTTGCCATCTTTGCTCGTGGGGACACGAGCAAATTCGATTACCTGAATGATATCTATCCCAAACTTCGTAGCAAAAGCGTGATCTCGCTCATCGTGAGCAGGCACAGCCATAATAGCACCCGTCCCGTATCCACTAAGTACATATTCTGAGATGTATATCGGCAGTTTTTTCTGAGTAAATGGATGCAGAGCATACGCTCCTGTGAATACGCCACTTACAGATTTATCTTTTTTACGCTCTAGTTCAGACTTATTGTTTGCTATGGTAGCATACGTTTCTACCTCACCTTTCTGCTCCGCAGTAGTGATTTGACTTACCAGCTCATGGTCTGGTGCCAATACCATAAAGGTAGATCCGAAAATGGTATCTGGGCGAGTGGTGAATACTTCGACGTGGGATTTGGAGCTTTCTATTTGGAATTTAATTGAAGCTCCTTCACTACGTCCTATCCAGTTGCGTTGCGTTTCTTTTATGCTATCGCTCCACTCTATGGTGTTTAGTCCACTAAGTAGTCTATCTGCATAAGCGGTGATACGCAAGTACCACTGCTTCATTATTTTCTGAGTTACCTCGTGGCCGCCACGCTCAGAGAGACCGTTTTTTACCTCGTCATTGGCTAACACGGTTCCGAGTTCTTCGCACCAGTTTACCGTAGTTTCTTTTTGGAAAGCAAGCCTGTAGCATTGAAGTACAGCTTCTTTCTCTTGTTTGTTTTTATTCTCCCAGTCTTCTGCGGTGAAGCGTTCTACCTCGTCACCCTTATGCTCTAAGTTTACGTTTCCTTCGTTTTCTAGGATAGTGATAAGTGCATCTATACTCTCAGCTTTGTCAGTAGTGGCATTATACCAAGACTCAAATAGTTGGATAAATATCCACTGTGTCCATTTGTAGTATTTTGAGTCTGTAGTGCGTAGTTCGCGATCCCAGTCATAGGAGAAGCCTATGCGGTTTAGCTGCTCCTTGTACCGAGCTAGGTTTTCTTCTGTAGTCACCGCAGGATGCTGACCAGTCTGTATTGCATATTGCTCAGCAGGTAGTCCAAAGGCGTCAAAACCCATAGGATGAAGGACATTGTATCCATTCAGACGTTTATAGCGAGATACGATGTCACTGGCTATATATCCGAGGGGATGACCTACGTGCAGTCCAGCACCACTCGGGTATGGAAACATGTCTAGAGCATAGAATTTTGGTCTACTGTGGTCTATGGTAGTTTTATAAATTTGTTTTGCAGACCATTCTTTCTGCCATTTAGTTTCTATCGCTTGAAAATCGTAGGTACTCATTGTATTTTTTAGTAAAGGGCAAAGCAACGATTTTTTTTTCATTTTAAATTTATGGGATGGAAATGAAAAAGATGGATAAAACGATTTTCAGTTTTTTATAAATGGGAGAGCGTTATGTCGTTTTAAAGTCGTGATATGAATATTGTTTGGTGGAGATCTTCTTCATGTTTGAGGAAGTGTTAATCCGTACATTTGACCTATTCAATGAGTGAGAACAGACCCAAAGGATATACGGTATTGGTGACACTTTCGCTTGTAATGTTTCTGCTTGGATTATTGGGGGTTATTAGTATCAATGCCAGTCAGCTCAATGACCATTTTAAGAATAATTCAGAGATTACAGTTTTTTTTCAAAATGAACTTACTGATGAAGAGTCTATGCTGTTGGGAGACAGTATACTGAAGCTCCCTTATGCCGCTAGTGGCAGATACATAAGTAGTGAGGATGCTATTTTTAATTTCAAAAATGAAATAGGAGAGGACTTCGTTTACATACTAGGTGAGAACCCACTACCAGCTAGTCTGGAGGTATCACTGAAGAGCGAGTATGCAGACGAGTCTGGTCTGATGCAGCTGGACAGAGAGTTGCGGAGTTCCGCGGGGGTTTTGACGGTGAGTTATCCGCAAAACGTATTTAAACAAATAGACAAAAACCGAAGAATGATATGTCTTTGGCTTATTTGTTTAAGCCTACTTCTGATCGTCATAGCAGTAGTGTTTATCTCTAATACTATACGTATGCTGATCTATGCAGATAGATTTATTATCAAAAATCAGCAATTAATAGGAGCGTCAGAACGCTTTGTGCTTGAACCCTACAGAAAAAGAGCAGTAGTGTGGATTCTTACGAGTTTTGGAGCAGGAGTAGTGCTATTGATTGGATTTATTTGGTCAATATTTGTTTTGCTAAATGTTTCTATGGATTTGAATATGAGTTCAATAGGAGGCCATTTTAGTGGAAACTGGTATGCATACATTTTGATGTTATCTTTGCTGCTTGTAGGAGGAGCAGTAGTTATTTTTGTAGCTACTAATCTTGCCACTAAAAAATATTTACTGATACATACTGATAAATTATATATATAAAATGGCTAAATCTAAAAAAGTTACCACTGAGAGTTCTGTTACCGCTAACTCTACTTTCATGTTTGGAAAACAAAACTACATGCTTATGATCGTTGGGCTACTAGTGATAATATTGGGTTTCATACTCATGTATGGTAAAGAAGATATTTATGATTTCAGAAAGACGACCTTAGCACCAATAGTAGTGATTGCAGGATTTGTAATTCAGATTGTAGCTATTATGAAGAAGTCTAAAAGTGCATAATGACGCTTGTAGAATCTATCGTTCTTGGCATTATACAGGGGCTTACTGAGTTCTTACCGGTTAGTAGCAGTGGCCATATAGAATTAGGTAAGGCCATCTTCGGTATAGAAGAAAAGGAGGCTGGACTTCTCTTCACCATAGTGCTTCACTTTGCTACAGCACTTAGTACTATTATTGTTTTTTGGAAGGATATTATTCAGGTATTTAGAGGATTGTTTGAGTTCAGATGGAACGAGGAAACTAAGTTTGCTCTTATGGTTATTATTTCCATGGTTCCTGCGGCTTTAGTGGGAGTCTTATTAAAAGATCAGATAGATACTTTTTATAATGGTAATGTATTACTCGTAAGTATAATGCTACTACTCACTGGAGTTATTTTATACTTCTCAGATAGAGCTAAGAGCTCCGTAGGCAGTGTGACGAATAAGAATGCACTCTTACTCGGGATAGTACAAGCCGTTGCTATCATCCCAGGTATAAGTAGAAGTGGGAGCACCATAGCTACCGCAGTGATGCTGGGTATCAATAGAGAAAAGGCTGCAAGATTTAGTTTCTTGATGGTCTTGCCACTTATTTTTGGAGCGATGGCGAAGGAATTTAAAGATTATTTTGATCTTACTGATGCAGAGCAAGCTTCTGCTCTTATAGTAGACGCTACGGTAATAGCCGGATTTGTAGCAGCGTTAGTAGCTGGTTACTTTGCGTGTAAGTGGATGATAGAGATAGTAAAGAAAAGTAAGCTGTCCTACTTTGCATATTACTGCTGGGCAGTAGGTGCCACAGGCATAGGATACTCGGTGTTCTTTGCCTAATTAAGAGCTTCTTCTGGCATCAGCAAGAAAGTTTCTATCTCAGCATATACCACTTTGCCAGTGCGAAGTTCCTTAAAGGTGAAATATCCTCGCATGCTCCCGTACTCCTCAGATACAGGGCACCAAGAAGTATAATCAAAGGATTCTCCAGTCTCAAGGGTAGGCTGCTCGCCTATCACACCTTCTCCTTCTACCTCTCTCTCTCCGAAGATACCGTCAGTAATGTACCAGTGCCTGTGAAGTAGCTGTACAGTTTCCAGACCATTATTAGTGATGTTTATATGATAACTAAATACGTATCTGGCACCTTGTATAGCGTGATCGGACTCGTGTCTTGGTGCAGTAGTTACGGATATTTCTTTTGAAAAATTCAATATGTCTTTTTATCAGTGTGCAAGTTAAACACATCCAGCGTAATAATGTTATATTCTTAATGTCACAAACTAAGCAGCTTTTTGAAACGCCCTCTACTTTAAGGGGGGGTATATTTTCATACCTATTCGTTAGACACTTTATTCGATAGGTATTATGTTTGCCATCACATCTGTTTTTTTCACCTTAATCGCTAAAAATTTATCGCATCAACTGATGAAGAACTTCATCTCATTAATCTGTATTACATTTGTCTTAAGTATATGAGCACATCCTCTAATCTTATCAATAAAGCTGTGGACCAACTCTCTCAATTTCCAGGGGTAGGCAAGAAAAGTGCACTGCGGATGGCTCTGTTTTTATTAAAAAAAGAAGAGATGGATACAGTGGAGCTGAGTCAAGCTTTGATAACTATGCGTACGGAGATCAAGTTTTGTAAGCAGTGTTATAATATAAGTGATGCAGAGCTCTGCAATGTCTGTAACTCCCCGTCCAAAGACCAAAGTGTAGTGTGTGTAGTGAAGGATTTTCAGGATGTTTTGGCTATAGAAAATACAGGCCAGTATAATGGATTGTTTCACGTATTGGGAGGGTTAGTATCTCCAGTAGACGGAATAGGACCTAGTGATATTAAGATACCAGAGTTGCTTTCTAGAGTAGAAAAAGGGGAGATAACAGAAGCTATATTAGCACTGAGTTCTACATTAGAAGGGGACACTACGGAGTATTATATTGCCAAAAAACTAAGAGCTCTAGGCCTAAAAGTAAGTACACTATCAAAAGGGATAGCCGTAGGTGGTGAGCTGGAATATGCAGATGAAATGACTTTGGCTAGATCTATCCGTAATCGAGTAAATCTAGAGTAGTAATCTTTTATAGACTCGAACCTTTTTCGCTGACAAAGGCATTAAAATAGACTTGTTCTTCTCGTCCAGTTGAGTCCAAATCATCTAAAGTGAAATCAGTCATTCCAATAGGAGAATAAAAGTGCCATTTCCAAATAGGCCGATGTTAAATGAATAAATATGACTCAGCAAATTTATCATGTTGAAATACACCTAAAATCAATCGAAAGAGAACGGTAAATACTGTGATAATTAAAAATAGTTTAAGCTTCATAATGAGAAACCCTACTTATTTGCTCTTACCACATAGTATGCAGCAGTCACAAAAAAGTTACGTAGGAAAGGTACATTAGCGAGTATTCCCAGCTGTTTTCTTGGCTTCAGTCCAAACTTTATCTCGTAGTTTGGATTAAAGAGCCACATGGTTTTCTTTAATACCGAGTAGTTGCTTCTCTTCAAGATACGATTTAGCCTATCTATGGTAATACGTGTATCGTAGATTTCTAACATGCCTACTATCTTAACCTCGCTTTCACCCAGTATTTTGAGTAACCCCTTATACATGCCACGTGGTATAATATGAAAATATGGCAGCTTAGAGAATAGCTTGCTATTTAATAGCTGCTGATGACCACCAAAAGGATTATGCCAAGGCGGAAATCCGATAAAGTAAAGACCATCCGGCTTCATAAAGTCACGACATCTCTCCATGAATATTTCCTGATTAGGGATGTGCTCTATTACGTCCCTACTGATGATGATATCAAATTCTTCTGGAGATACGGTATCGTATATATCTTCAGTGATAAGTTCTAACTTGTCTTCATATTGATGCCCAGCAAAGAATTTTTTGCCATTTTCTATGCGGCCCTCAGAGATATCTATCCCCACACATCTACAGCCCATATCCAGAAAAGGCTTTAGATTTCCTGCTTCACCACATCCTATTTCCAGTACCGTAGTATTTTTATCTATGGTCTTTAGATCTGTCAGATACGGTATCACGTGCTTAGCAGTGGTGAGGCCTTGCTCATCAAAGTACTGTCGCCTATTGGAGTGCCTTTCCTGCATGACTAGTCTGTAGTATCGGGTGTATTGCTAGTACCAGGTTTATTCTCAGGAGGATTTACTTCGTTTTTAGGCTTTCTATTAGGGTTAGGTTTCCTATGGGGATTTGGTTTTTTATTTGTGGGCTTAGGGCGTGATCCGTCATTTGGCTTTTCTCCAGATGGTTTTTTATTTTCATCTCTTTTCGGACGATCATTTCTCGGGCCATTATTTCTGCTATTTGGGTTTTGGTTTCCGCTTTTTCTATTTTTATTATTTCCACCTTTGCCTCTAGATTTCTTATTCTTATCATCCATACGAGTGAGATCTGTGTCCCCTAGTAGATCATCCTTGAATTCTAAGGTTTTGAATGCTATCTCAGCACCCAGTGCTGTATCACTAAGTGTTACAGGGGTTTTACCTTCCTTATTTAAAGCTATGATTTCATTTACCCGTTTCACATCTACTGGTATCCAGTCGAAGCTTTTCTCGTAACAGTACCAGGCGGTACCTTTTAAGATGTCTATTTTGCGAAGACTGGCTATACCAGATTCAGTTTTTAGTAGCACCTTGTCATTCGGAAACAGATTAAACGCCTCGTGATAGGTCTCTAGTTCATAGTTTAGGCAGCATTTAAGTCTACCGCACTGACCGCTTAGTTTCAGCATATTGATGGACAAGTTTTGTGTCTTTGCAGCTCCCATGTTTACTACTTTGTAGTCCGTAAGCCAGGTACTGCAGCAGAGCTCTCTTCCGCAGGAGCCTATACCTCCTAGTCTTGATGCTTCCTCACGGTAACTGACTTGCAGCATCTGTATTCTACTTTTAAATGAAGAAGCATATCTGCGTATAAGCTCACGGAAATCTACTCTACCCTCTGAGGTGTAATAAAACGTTACTTTTTTGCCATCTCCTTGAAACTCTATATCGCTTATCTTCATTTTTAAGCGAAGCTGAAGAGCTATGGTCCGAGCTTCCTCTAGTGTCTTTTGTTCTTTGTCTTTATAGTCTTGGTATTTTTTTACTTGATCTTCCGTAGCTATAGAACGGATATTTCTCATCTCTGAGTTATCCTCTTCTACCCCATACTTTTTGAGGTGAAGTTTTACTAGCTCTCCAGCCAGTGATATTTCGCCTACATCATAGCCTATGTCTGAGTCTACAATTACCTTTTCTCCTGTGAATAGTTCTAAATTATTTGTATTCCTATAAAACTGCTTTTTACTTCCTTTGAATCTTACTTCCACTATGTTGAATGGTTTATAATCCTCAGGTAACACCATATCGGTAAGCCAATTATATACATTTAGCTTATTACAACTGCCCGTACTACAAGCACCATTATTGCCACATCCAGGGCTGTGGCTCCCATTATTATTTCCGCAACTTTCGCATCCCATATTATATATCCCTTTTCTGTTCTATTTAGTTGATTTTGAGCTTTTTAAATTAAAGTCTCAATTATTGTACAATTGCTATATCCTACAATGGTCAAATATATCTAAAAAATGACAAATAATAATCGAACTCTAATTAGTAATAAAGTTCGGAGTAATGTCTTATAAATTTGGTGCCCCAGATTATGGGGTAGTCATTATAATTTGACATAATATCCATCTCACCTTTATGAAAAGTTAGATAAGGTATATTGACTCCTGCTCCTATACACGCTACTGTGGTGCCTTGTATTCTAGGGTTTATCTCTACTATAAGTGGGCTGTTATTCTTACTGTATTTCACCTGAATACCTATGGGTCCGTCTAGATGCAGGCACTCGAGTATGGTCTCGCAGTATTCTATGATTTCTTTATTGTACTCTATTATACCTGCTACACTGATACCGTTATTCATCTTATCTCTTCTACGAGGGAGTATAAATTTTATGTTGCCATCTAAGATAAGGCAATCGACAGTGTACTCTGTACCAGGTAGATACTCGGATAGTAGTAGTTCCGGAAAGGGCTTTGATGCTAAAATAGAGTGCAGATTTTTGGAAGAAAGATACGTACTATTGGGCTTGTGATTAAAGAGCAAATCGTGCTCGTCAGCTTCATTATCTATTATTCTAAATCCTCTACTACCATTACCCACACACGGTTTCACGATATATGGAGAGAGGTTTAAGCTATTCTCTGCTTCACAAAATTCCGTATAATTTTTTGCTATTCTAAACGTAGGAACAGGGATTTTATTTTGTAACAAGTGTTGATACAACTTCCCTTTATTATTTGCTATGGTCAGGTGTTTTTGTTCACTGACTAGTACTGTTATGCCATTTTGAGCAAAGAGGGCTTTTGCTTTAGAGAGTGGGACGAGTTCTTTGGTAGTAATAGGAAGTATAAGTTCTATTTTTTTGTCAATACAGATTTTTAATAGCGTATCTGTGTACTTTGGGTCATCTCCGCGTGGCACAGTAAAATAGTTATGGGCCAATATTGTCCCTGCAGTATGTTCTAAAAGGTCACAGGAATAAATTTTTAGTTTAGGAGCTTCGTCTTTTATGGCCTTTATGATACCAGGTGCTCCAGGTGCTCCACCACCTGTTATTAATATGGAGCTTATATTTTCCATCTCAGCACTTCAAATACCTCGGCAAATTCAGCATTTATTTGTATTCCTCTATTGAGTGCAAGTCCTTCTATAAATGCCGGATTACTATATGGTCTGTGTGCTTGAGACTTATAGAGTTTCAGTGCCGCTACTTTCTTATCTACGTGTTTTTTTTCTAATGTATTAAAGCAAGTAGTATTAAATACAAGATTATTCCAAGGCATCTCATAGCAGAGAATACTGAAAAATTTAAATGCTCGTAGTCCTTCTTCAGCTACGGTCTTATGATCTTGATGTATATCATTCAGCGATGGCATGATGACCAAGTCTGGCTGTAATTTTTCTCGTAGTTTTATGAGATCGTCTAGTATCTCTTGTCTGTGGTAGTTAAAAGTACGCACCTCATAGTCATACAGTATCAGGTTTTCCGGAGGGATCCCAAGCAGAGCAGTCGCTGCCTTTACCTCGGTAATGAGGACATCTTCAGGAAACTCAGGGAGTACGGATTGTTTACAGGCTGAGAAAGTGGCATAATATACAGTTTTTCCTTCCTCTACCCATTTCGTGATACTGGCTCCACAGCCAAACTCGCCATCATCAGTGTGAGGAGCAAGTACCAGAATTTTGTCTACGTTTTGGATGGTCATATTTTTGCTGTTAACGGATAAAGTTATAGCGTAGTTTTAGTGAAAGATTGTAGAGTGCTATGCGTCCATTTGCATTTCGCTGAATGTGATAAATGACTTCATTTATTTGCTCGTAGCTTTTTTCTATACAGCTAGAATTCAGAGTTGTACTAAATTTTTTTATGAATTCTTGTTGATCTTTTTCTGCTTTAATTTGATAGTTGTCTATCATTTTATAAAGCAGACTTTCTCTTAGGATATTTAGCCCGTTTTTAAGGAAAATCTGTAACTGTACTCTCCCTAGTTTATGAAGTGTGTCAGATAAATCGCCAGCTTTTTTTAGGTTATTAGAAAAGCAGGCTAGCATCCAGTCTCTGAATAGAGCGGAGTAGTTATCCTCCACACTCTCTACTAGTTCCATGGCTCTTCTGAGGTTTCCTTCTGCTAAATAGCTTATTTGCTCAGCTTTAGTAGGGTCTAAGTTGTATTTTTTTTGAAGAAAATCTTGTGTCTCTGCATACGTATAACCTGGCACTTTTAGTAGTTGTGTTCTACTGGTGATGGTAGTAAGTAGCTCATCAGAGTTTTCTGCCACTAGGATGAAGTAGGTCTTCTGAGCAGGTTCCTCTATAAGTTTAAGGAGAGCATTACTTTCTTTTTGCAAATACTCTGGCATCCATATTATGAGTGTCTTAGCCTCCCCCTCGTATGGTTTTAGAGCTAGCTTAGACATTATGCTGTGCGTCTCTTCCTTAGTTATATTAGGAGCTTTATTTTCATTATCTGCTATAGTGCCTATCCAGTCTGCAGTGCTGAAGTAGTGATCACTTTTATTTATAGCACGCCACTCTTCTATGAAGTCATCACTTTTTGGTTTCTTTCCTACAGTTTTAGTTACTGTAGGAAAAGAGTAGTGCACATCAGGATGCGTATAGCTACTAATTTTACGGCAAGAGCTACACACACCGCAGGAGTCTGTGTCACTTCTCTCTGCACAGTATAGGTACTGTATTATGGCATGTGCCAGTGATAGCTTGCCACTGCCTGCGGGACCTAAAAAAAGTTGAGCATGAGGCAGCCTATTGGTTGTTATACTCTTAAGAAGGTGCTCTTTTTGCTTGGTTAGCCCGTGTACTTCTGAGAGTTTCATTTAGCCGATTTGGTGTTGCCTAGTTGCTTCTTTATCCATACGAACAGGGACAAGCCAATGAGAAGATAGATTATAGAACCAAACCCAAGAGCAAGTTTGGAGCCGAGTGCATACGTCTCTGGCTCAAATTTAAACGTAATTTTATGTGTACCAGCAGGTACTGCTAGTCCTCTAAGCACGTAGTTTACACGGTAGTGTGGAACCTCCTTATTATCGATATAGCTCTTCCATCCTTTATCATAAAATACTTCTGAGAAGGCCACGTTACCAGCTTGTGTAGACGTAGAAGTGTATTCTAGCTGCTCTGGATGGTAGCTGTCAAAAGTCACTTTAGCAGCACTATCTATAGTCTTATTTTTTCCTGCGAGGTCTTTGAATTCACTTTCCACTATACCATTATATCTAGTATCTAGTGTGCCCAAAGCTACTATGGCACTGTCTGCATTTTTCACAAAAGAGACATCTCTCAGAAACCAAGCATTCCCGAGGGCGTTTCTATTGATAGCGTACTGTGGTGCTCCTTCTTTTTGCTGTTGATTTGGATAGATGAAGTACTTCATATTCAGCATGTTCAAGATGGCATTATTTTGCACGTTGCCCTTGCCTAAATCTTCTGTAAGGTGCCAGTCCCACAAGTCTTGGAATCTTCTAATCTTAGCAGCACTATAGCCTCCTATAGATTTATGAAAGTACGCACATCTATTGCTATTGAGTGTACTCTGGGTAAGGTCCAAAACTCTATAATAGCTCTTATCCTTTTGTATTGCTGCATCTGCAGCATACGGCTGAAAGGGCTGACTCGTAGCTTGTTTTCTTTTGAAGTCATCGTGGTCTAAATATCTTTTACCTATAAACCACATATCTGCAGTTACCAATAGACCTATAGCCAGCAGAGCGTATTTTACTTGTATTTTTTCTCTATGTACAAGAAAGACGAAGACTAGCACAGCAATTGCAAAGAATAGACTGCGATATCCGTCTTTTTTCATCTCAGTGATACGCATATCGCTGAGCTGCTCCTTGAATCTATTGATATTCTGCTGGTCAGCTTTTCCACCTTGTTGCTGTATCTGCCTCATTGCGAATTGTGCATCAGCATCATAGAGGCCATTAGCTGTTTGTTTCGGATTAGAGTTGAAATCATTAAACGCAGTACCAGATATAGTAAGTACGAGAAGAAGTGCAAGTCCTGACCCTCCTGCTATGGCTAAATGCTTGAAGTTTACTTTATCTCTGTTAGCTATGAAGTTTTCTAATCCGAGGATGGCGAGCAGTCCTGCACTCAGCTGTATAAGCACTATCATCATACTAGGAGCTCTAAATTTATTATACATAGGAAAGTGATTATACATCCACTCATTTATCCCTGTGAAATGGTTGCCACCCATAGATAGGATGATGGTGACAAGTATGGTGCTAATTAGCCACCACTTTTTCATTCCAGGTACCAGCACTAAGCCCAAGCACATCAGTATAAAGATAGACGCTCCTATGTACTTTGGTCCAGATGTAGACCCTATATCACCGTAGTATAATCCGAGCTTATCTGAGTCTCCTCCGCTATAGTTCGGTATAATGGTGGCCATGTAGTCTGACCAGCCCATACTGTATGAAAATACGTAGTCCATGGTTAGCCCGTTTTGTACATTCGTTTTACCATTATCACCTTTAGTCATAGTGAGAGCGGACTCGCCACGTATAGATTCCTGAGCGTACTCTTGTAGAAGTAGTAAGTTAAGACTATTGGCACCTAGAGCTATACCAGCTCCTGCTATAGCTAGAATGGCCGCTATAGCGAAATCTTTCATTCTATTTTTCTTGATAAAATCTACTGCCATAAATAGGAAAAAGAGAACTACGATAAAGCCACCATAGTAGGTAATCTGAACGTGATTAACATATATCTGTAGAGCAAATCCAGCAGAAAGTATTGTAAGTCCCAGTAGGTGTCTCTGTCTAAAGAGGTATTGGCAGCCTGCTATCACTAGCGGCAGATAACCTATCGCTGCAGCCTTTGTATTGTGCCCTACAGCTAGTATAGTGAGATTCTCTGTAGCAAATCCTATAGCAATAGCTCCAATAAGTGCTAGCCAAGTCCTTATACTAAAAGACTTAAGCATTATAAATGCACAAAAGACGTATAAGAATA
>Ga0222647_1000583_pt1 | contig 14732 bp, 10 predicted proteins | sample AntAcemetagen333_FD_179864 | JGI IMG/M metagenome (GOLD analysis project Ga0222647, IMG submission 179864) | Saline water microbial communities from Ace Lake, Antarctica - #333 | ecosystem: Environmental > Aquatic > Non-marine Saline and Alkaline > Saline | place: Antarctica: Ace Lake...
CTACATAGCTGTAAGATGCTTGTAGTTTTAAATTATGCCCTTTAAAATATTTAGTAAAGCCTACAGTGTAACTGTTTGCATCTGGTAAAATAGCATTGGGGTTATTTTCAAATTCTGGTGCGGTTTGCTCGTACCTAAGGTCTAAGCTATACCCCTTTTTAGTTACATAGCCTGCTTGCAAGCTGTAACTGCTGCCTAACACTAAGAACTCGCTTACTTGCGACGGAGCTAGTAAGGTTGTACCGCTAGTATCTAAAAATGGTGAATCCAAACTGCTTGCGCTGGCGTTCACGTACTCCCCAAGAAATGAGAAGCCTTTATATTTTAACAACAAGTCCACGTACTGTTGTGCGTAGTCTGGTAAGTTTTCGTTACCTGCGTTATCAAAAAACAAAAAATCTCCGTGGCCTTCACCGCTAGCTGCGCTAGCACCTCTATTATAACTTATAGCAGCACCTAGTAACACTTTAAGTTTAGGCTCGTGCGCAAGATCGGCAGTGTATAAATCGTTACCTTTTTCAAATGCGCCTAAAGGATAAACGTCTATTCGAGCACCGTATTTAAGACCACCTTTATCTGCGTCCCTAGAATCATTACCAAAAGAGTTTCTACCATCACCCGATGTAATAGCTACAGCAGGTGCGACTATAAATTTTGTTCCAAAAGAACCTTGTGCAAAAAGACCAAATTCCCTGCCTGTTTCACTAAAGCCCTGACTCAGTCTACCACGGTCTGTAAATTGTAATCTATCTTCCCTGTAAATCATCTCCCTATTGTTTAAAAACGTTTGTTTCTGGCCCGCAGTTATGGTAATGTTTTGGGTAGGATGATATGCTACCCAAGCATCTAACAAAGGGTCCTTCAAACTAAAGTCTGACTGTAGCAAAAAGCTTACCTTTTCTTCTAGTGCTTTACCACTTATTATTAAATACGTGCGTTTTGCGTTAAAAAAGTAATCGGCGTCTGCACCTGAAAATTGTTCATAATTAACACTAGGTTGTATAAAACCACCTACATTAAACTGATAGTTTCCTTCATTGAATGAGAATTGCAGCCCTTGTCCAAGGTCAAAGTTTGCCGTGTTAGTTGGTTCATTATCTTCTTGCGCCCACAATGTAGCAGCGGTGCTGACTATTAATAAACAGGATACGTATGTTTTTAGTGACTTCATTTTAATTTGTTTTAGGTAGTCTATAAATGGGTAATTCTTTGTTCAACGATGTTTCTAATACTCCAAAACTCACAAAGCTATTTGGGGCTTCAGGTTCTAATACCTCAGCAAGGAGTGGTGCATTTTTTTGGTTTGTGTAAATCACGAAAGTTCCGCTTGGAAAAGAAATACTCTTTTTTTCTAACACTGTTTCAACAGCTTGCATGTTCATTTTTTCATATTTCATTGAATCTCTCTCAAACACAATTACCTGATAAGCCTCAACATTATAACGCGTCTCTTTTTCTAATGAAACCACTTGAATACCTAATGTTTTTATCTTCTCAATAAGTTCAAGCTGTTCTAAATTTATGATGTAGGCCGAAGGACGTTCTCTGGTTAATTTTGGAATCATTAGAGACGCATCTCTAATGGTGACCTTTAGTTTTACGATTTCTTTTGTATCTATATCTATAAATTGTAAATCATTTTCATAGACCGTTTTTTGCGTGATTACGTTAAAATCAGCACGCTCGTTTTGTGCATCGTTTACGGTTTGTTTAACGAGCGTTACATTTTCATAAGCGGTTTGTAAATAAGATAAGCCTACTAGATAAGCACTAGCTATTCTACGTTTAAACGACGTTCTATATAGGTTTACACCTCTAACTTCTATAAGTGAAGAGATTGCATTTGAAAGTGCATACGATGTTGCACTGGAGCGGGCACTGTTAGACCCTTGATTAAAATGTATTTCACCTTTTACTTTAGTTGTTGAAACATAATCGTGATGGGTGATTTTATGGGTATCTAGTATTTTACCAGCATTGGCTTTAAATAAAGAATCAGTGAGCGTTCTGGTTTTTTGCGATACGTTTAAGTTTCCAGATGTTAAAAACATGACATCATACAAACTCATAACACCAAATGAACTTAATTTAGAAAAATCTTTCCTGAATGGATTATACTCGTGAAAATCGAGTGCAACCTCCGCATTGTAATTTGAAAAACTTTTCTTGAGAAGGACACTTTCTGGCGCCATTAGTTTAGTTTGATCTCTATTAAGGTCTAGACCGTTTGCAGCATAGCGGTCTTGTTTAAGGTAACCGTCTATATTTGCCATTGGAACAGCTGCGATTTCTAGCTTGTCTAAAAGATAGGTAAGCTCCGGATTGTTTACCAGCTCATGTAAGAGATACAAAAGACTTTCGGTACTGCCCGGTTCATTCCCGTGCAATCCTGCTTGCAACCACACTTTTACTTTATCACCTGCTGCATTTTTATTTACAAGATGGATTAAAGGAATCTGATATCCCTTTTGCGACTCGCCTATGTAGCTTAAATTTATGAGCTCTGGTTTAGTTTTTTGTAATCGTTCTAAAAAAACAATGAGTTCATCATAATCGGTAAAGCCCCGCTTTTTTTGTAATGCAGGTGTGACGTTTTTAATAGAATCTGCATCCGGAAAATACCGTTCTGTTAGTTTGTCAGATTGCGGCACAGGCTGTGCGTCCGCAACAATTGCAGCAAGCGAGAAAGCGATTAAAATTATGGCAAACTTCATAATTAAAAGGATACCGTTAGTTGCACACGACCTATCCACTCCTTTCCATCGATTGGGTTTCCTTGAAAATCGTTTATCATATCACCATCTACATAAGTGAGCGATGTTTGAATTTTAGCTCCGTAATTACGCCCCAGATATTTACTGATTCCTAGCGTATAATAATTAGGCCTACTATAAAAAGTTGCGTTGTTTAAAAAAGAGTTGGGATCTGCATCTAGATGCGTATACCTACCATCTACAGATATCCCGTTTTTAAATAAGTAACCTGCTTGAATATTATATCCGCGCCCTAACATCATTCTACCTTTTACAAAATTCTCTACATCTTGCTGCCCGTTTACGAGAAAAGTAGATGCTACGGAACCGTCATCGCGAACCCGTTGTGTGATATCGTCCGGAACTGTAGCTGCTGCTCCGACAAGTTCTCCTAATACAGAGAAGCCTTTGTATTTGAATAAAAAATCAATTCCATATTTAGTATAATCTGGCAGGGATTCCTCGTCATTATCATTTAAATATAAAATGCTACCGCCCTCGCGCCCTCTTCTACTACTCATGCCATTATTATAACTATAATTAATACCTACAACCAGTTTAGGTATTTGCTCCCTAACTACGTCTGGCTGTCTAAACTGGCCAAAATTTGTGAATAACCCGAATGGTAAGTAGTCTACTCTACCACCCACTTTTAAACCACCGAAGTCCCGCCCGAAAGCATTTAAACCATCCCCATTTGTCAGCACAAAATAGGGCTTTATGCGGGCGGTATTTCCTGTTTTAAAATTTCCGTCTATAAACAAACCAAATTCCCGAATAGAGGCAAAAGCCGATGTGACCCTGCTGCGTTCTATCAGTTGCAATGCGTTAGAATTCGTGAACAACTCGCGATTGTCAGTATAAGTTGCACGCTGCCCAAAGGCGACATTAATGCTCTTAGTTAGGTCATAAGCTACAAATGCATCCAGTAAATAGCTAGACTCGCCCCCATCTCCTGCTTCTGAAGAACCACTTAAGTCTACTTGAAACCTATAAGTGAAGCGTTCGTCACTGGAACTCCCATCAAATCTCAAACGTGCGCGGCGCAAGCGGAATCTGTTTAGGGCTCCTGATTCATTTTCGGCAGTGTATTCTTTAGTTTCTAGCCCTGGCTGTAAATATCCTCTGATGTTGAATTTGCTGCCATTATTAGCCTTAAACTGCAAGCCTTCCCCAAATTCATAGGAATCGAGTTGTGAATCCTGAGCTTGAACTTGAACTTGCGCAGTCATAATAATGACACAGGTAAATAATACACGTTTTAAAATTTTCATATAGTTCCAATTTGCTCTAAGATTCAAAATTCCCGGTGATTATTATTTTGCTGTTCTTCATCATTTGTTTTCCTCTTGCAAACACGTCGGTAAGCACCAAATCGTCATCAAATGCGCACAAGTCCGCATCGTTTCCTACCGCAATATGACCTTTATGATTCAGACCTAGGTTTTTTGCTGGGCTGGACGTTATTAGTTTAAATGCTTCTTGAATAGGTAAACCACCAACTTTTACCAGGTGGACTACTTGCTGTAAATTTGCTTCTATAGGAGCTATTTTATCTTTAACAAAATTACCCTTATCATCTGTTGCCGTAAGTCCAGCATGCCCATCGGTACTAAAAGTCATTAAGTCTATAGAAACCCCACGCTCTAGCGCAAACAAGACCATTTTATAGGGGTCTGTGTATTTAGAAGCACCTGTAGTTATATCTATACTTCCACCCATTTTGGCAAAATCAATCGCCTGATCAAAAAGTTCTTTAGTGCGTCCTACATGCGTAGGTGAAATGTATTCTATGGGGAATTGATATTTCTCTACGAGTTCAAAAAGGATATCCATTTTTGTTTCTAGATTGCCTAGGTGTACATGAAGTATTCCTTTTTTATTTGCAGTAAAACCACCAACTCGTATTTCCCTAAGCTTACGCAGCAACTCTAGTGCAGTAGGATAAGATGATCTTATATCACTAATAGCTACTTTACAACCGAGCATTTGATCAATAAAAATCATGTCGCTTTGAATACTCTCTGTAATCGTTAAACTATCAACTCCATAATAACCACAGAACATGTACGCAGTAATACCTTCTTGTTCTAAGGCTCGCACTTTACTGTAAAGAGACCTGATGTTACGGGTTGTGCCGTCAGTTCCTAAAAGACCTACTACCGTCGTTGTCCCGCAGGCTATTAACTGACTTAGACTTACCTCTGGAGTCATAGACGCAAAGCCGTTTTTTCCACCTGCGCCCGTCACATGCATGTGTTGATCTATAAGCCCAGGTGTGACTGTTTTTCCTTGTGCATCCCATACGTGTGCATCACTTTTAAATTTAGAAAGGTCAGCAGCAATGGCCGCGATTTTCTCACCAGCTAGGAGAACATCCATAACTCCGAGATGTTCCGGAGTGTAAAGATTTGCATTTTTTATAAGTTTGAGCATCATTATATAAAAAGTAAAGTAAGCATTAATAAAAGTGATACCGTAAGCGGAATCAGATTTCGTTTTACAATGGCAAGTGCAGAAACACCTGCAATCTCCGACACTGCAATAATTACTCCAGCTACTGGAGAGACCGTACGTCCCATAGACGCTGAAAGCTGCATGGGAAGTATCATTCTTATAGGATCTATTCCTAATTTAAAAGCGATTTTAGGCACTAACGGGCCAAACGCAAAGAAGGCTGCATTCCCGCTGCCCATGAGCATAGAGGCTGAAAAAATCATAATAGACATGACAATAATGATTCCTACTGCACTGAACCCCATGGTTTGAACAAGTATTAACAAACCGTCTATAAAGCCAAGACTTATAAGGCCTTTTGCAAAAATATCAGCAGCTATAATAAGCGTTACAACGGTCTTAAAAATATTTCCCATACCATTCCAAAATACTTTTAAGGATTCAAAAACGTTAGTGATGCTCTTAATTCTAATCCATTCAAAGATCAATGCAATAAACAAACTAATTAACATAGCAGTAGTGGTATCCAGAATTATAGGGCTTTCAAAAAGATAAAAAAGCTCAGAAAAACACAAAAGTAAAACAATAGGTAAGACTGGAATTATAGCATATACTAAAGGAGCTTTTACAACCATTTCTTTTTCAACGTACATCTCATCTTTCTGCAGTTCCCTATCGCGCTTGTCGTAATAAGTATTCACAAAATAAAACGTAACCATCATCGATATGCTTAACGGCAAAACTAATAATGCTTGGTGATTTATAAAATAAGACGCAGCGTCCATTCCTAAAATACTTACTGCACTTGCTGTTATGGCCGACGCTGGACCTATTCCAAATGCGGTACAACCTGTTATAACAGATGCTGCAGAAAGTCTACTAACACCTAAATTAGTAAGAATTGGAAATAACGACGCCATTAACAATAATCCCAAGCCAGCCGCCGAAGGAATTGCTACAAATAAAATTTGCCCTATAGGTATCACTAAAGAAGCTGCTATATACGGTCGTTGCTTAAATAACTTTAACGGTTTAAGAGCAACATAAACTAGCGCGTTTGAAGCTCCTATATGTTCTGTGTAAGCTACAAAACCTCCTATGGCCATAATCATAAGACCTACCCCGGCATTTGTTGTAGCAAATGACTCCTTTACATACCTAAATAAATCAAAACCAGAAAAACCCGTAGGTTTCAACAATACAGGCATTTCTAAATGCAATACAAAGGCAATAGCGAGCATACACATACCAGAAACTAACAAAACCGCGTGTGGATAAAATTTCCTAAGAAGTAAAACGGCTGTTACCCCTATAAAAAAAAGCGATATTATAGGTCCTAAATTGCTCATGGTATCCGCCTTAAAATGAAGTGCCGTTAAGCTTGGTACCTGGCGAGAAAAACCTACCGTTTGACAAGGCGACTGCTGAATGTTGCACAAAGCTACCGGTTAAGTCTGGGTCTCTCGTGTAAGACTCATCTGGATTATTGGAAAGTGGTTCTATCTCAAATATAAGTATGGTAACTCCAGCCGCGTCTTGCACAATCAAGCGGTCTCCTGCATTTGTTAAATTTAGTGTTCCTGCGGAGGCAGTTAGGGTAGCCGAACCGCCAAACAACCCTGTAGGCGTTCCGCCACCGAACAAGACGATTGCTCCATTTAACGGCACAACAGTACCTAATGGGAAAATATGTCTAGGGGTATTATTTAAAAGTGCTTCATCATCAAAAACCCGGTAACCACTTATATCAAGTGCTGGACCTGAATTGAAAAACTCTATAAACTCATCCTCATTCGGATCTCTTGTTCCGTCACCGTTTGCGTCACCATCATTACCTGCACCAGGATCATATAGTACCTCATTTATAATAAAGCCTAAAAACGGACAACCATTATTAGCTGGGTCGCCAGGAACATCTACACAATCATCATCTGCATCTACCACACCGTCCATATCCGTATCTGCATCATCATCTAAGAGTCTAATCGTTAAGTTAAATTCTCCCAACAAAATCACATTAGCTGCTGCGCCCGTAGAAATCTCTATGGTTTCTATTCCTTCCATTATTGAATCCTGTATGGCGGTAATGGTTATGCTCCCTAAAATAGAACCAGAAGGAATTACGAAGTGGCTTGAGCTTAGGGAATAATCCACGTCTTGAGTAGCAGTACCGCTAATTATTAAATCAACCGCAACGTCATTAGTTGCTGGTGCGTTTAAAGCGGCTGTAATTACTAATAGCCCATTTGCTTCACTAAAATCATTTTCAACAGTCGAAAATTCTATAAGCGCGGGTTCAACGTCGTCTGTCGTACAGCCCAAAAATATACCTATTGTGCATATAGCCATCGCTTTTTTAAGCAAGTTTAAAATCATGAGTTTAATTATTTAAAATTACGAAAGTGAAATGTGTTATTTGATTATTAACTTTGAGGTTTGCACTGAACCGCCTATTTCCATATACATTATATATAAGCCTGCATCTATGTTACTTAAATCTAAACTATTTGTATTTGTAATAGTGTTCATGACCACACGGCCGTTTAAATCATAAAGCGTGAGGCTTTTAGGCCCCTCAGGTGCGTTCTTTATAAACACCATTTTATCTAATACAGGATTCGGAAATAAATTAAGTGACCCTTTACTTATTGATGAAACAGAAAGTGTTGTCCCATCAGAAAAGGTTCCAGGAGAAAAGAGCGCGCCGTTTGCTGCGGTTACTGCTGCATGCTGCACATAGGCACCTGTTATATCTGGGTCTCTAGTGTAGGATTCATCTGGATTATTGGAGAGTGCATCCGAATCAAAGGTAATAATAACCGTTCCAGTGGCATTTTCGACCTGTATAAGTTCATCTGAATTACCTAAACTTAATCCCGCCGTACCCACGTCAGTAACAACGGTTGCTCCACCAAAAGTTCCTGTGGGAGTTCCTCCACCAAATATTAACAAAAATCCGTTTGGAGGCAGTACCGTGCCAGTGGGTATGGTGTGCCTCAAGGTTCTTGTAGATGTTGAGATCTCAAAATCGTAAATCATGTAGCCACTCACATCTAGTGTAGCTCCTGACGTATTAATGAACTCTAGAAATTCGTCCTGTACAGCATCCCTTGTACCGTCACCGTTTGCGTCGCCTGCTGCACCTGCTGCTGGATCATATAAAACTTCATTAAGCGTAAGTTGCGCTGAACTATAATTTGCCAAAAAAGCAATAATTATAAAGGTGTAAATTTTTTTCATAGCTGTGTTTATAAAAAGGTTAGTACTGTTTAGATTTTAAAAATATCATAAAGGCATATTATCTATGGATACCAATTGTTAAAATAACTAAATACCAATAAATAGATATCCGTTATATCACTTCTGACATGATTTTGATTTTGTATTTCATGACCGCAGTCCTCACAGCTGCGTAACCTAAAATCAACCCTAGCTGCGCCTCACCAGTAATATAACATTTACTAAGGGAAAACGCTGTGATGTTGCGATTGTTCAGTTTCTTTATCACCTCACGCTCGTGAGCCTCCGTAACATAATCTTTAAAATGCGCTACCACATGAAAACTCGAAAAGGAAGCAGGTTGTATGTACATCGTTTTGCAATGCAAATTAAATTCTGAGATAAATAAGTCATAACGTTCGCGGGCCACTACGATGCTTCTCTCAAGATGCTTATATAAATAACTGCGTTCTATAAATTGATTCATCACCATTTGAATAGAAGGAGACACAAATCTGTGAGAATGTTCTTGGAGTGCTTCTACTGCCTCACTTAAATAACTTGGAACAATCATATATCCTAAACGTATAGAAGGATGGAGTAATCTATTAAAGGTACCTACATAAATGGTTCGCGATTCTCTATCTAAGGTGTAAATTGTAGGTATAGGGTTTGTTGCATTTGCAATTTCATGTTCATAATCATTTTCGATAATAAGTGCTTTGTTTTTTGATGCCCACTCCAGCAATTCTTGTCTTCGAGATAGAGTCATGCGCACCCCTGTAGGATAATGATTCGACGGCGTGACGTGTATTAACTTTGGTATGCTATTCACAGGCACAACGAGTTTTGATAAATCAATACCTTCGTTATCTAAATTTGCTGGAATTAATTGTGCTTCACTACTTTTAAAAACAGAATGAACATTTGGAAAAACAGGGTTTTCTAAAACTACCGCATCTCCTTTATTTAGGAGCGTGTTAGCAATAAGATACAAAGATTGTAGCGATCCTGACACTATTACTATTTGTTCTGCGCGGCATTTCAAATTCCTACTTACTTGTAGATAATTACTGATACCGTTTTTGAGCTCATTTAAACCTGCAGACTGTGAATAAGCTAACCCCGATGATTTCACATGCATCCAGTAAGTATTCAGCAGCTTTTTCCACTGGTGCACGGGAAATACATCTAGTGGAGGTAATCCTGGTCTGAAAGCTACATCATTTGTAGGTAATCGATTAAGAAGATCTAAGTTCTTTAAATAGGCCTGTCCTTTTTGTGATATTTCTGGATAATTAGCGTTTTGAGGCACTCTTTCCTTAGTAATATTCATTGTCTTTTCTACATCCTTAAAATGAACGCGATTGCCTGAACCTATTTTGGAAATAATCAGTTTTTCTAATAACAAAAGCTCATAAGCTTTCAAAATAGTCGTTCGAGACAGCTTCATTGCACTCGATAAAATTCTCGTAGGAGGCAAAAGCCATGCGTCTGGAAGCTCTCTTTTTAGGATACATCCTTTAATCGCTGTGTACAGTATAATATATTTTTTTGCTCCTTTGCTCGATTGAAGAAATGTATATTCATTTGAAATACGTTGCACAGCAAAATTATGATTGGTATTCATTAAATACTAAGATTGGATCTATAAAAATAATGCTTTTAATGTTTATTTTGTTTATACAATGCTTATATTTTTTTATGAACAGCTTTTCTAAAACCTTTGTTGCATTCTTTATCACAATCAGTGTTACAATCTCATCTTGTAGTAACGATAATAACGAGCCGCCGCGAGTAATACCTGGGATAATAGAAAATGGATCTGGTGTTTTTAATTATAATTATGCTGCTGGATCTGTTAGTGCCACCTTAAAAGTATTTTACCATATCCCTGACAATGTTACTCAGAATGCCAGACTATTATTTGTTTTTCACGGGGCTGACAGAAACGCTCGAGATTACAGAGATGCGCTAATTAATGAAGCAAATCGCTTAAAGTTTATCGTGATCGCTCCTGAATTTTCATTGGAAAATTATCCTGGAGGAGATGGCTACAATTTAGGCAATGTTTTTGTCGACGGGGATAATCCTAGTAGTGCAACGCTAAATGAGCAAGACAAATGGGCATACTCCGTAATAGAACCCTTATTTGATAATTTATTAATGCAGTTGGGTAATTCGAGTAGCGCCTATGATATTTTTGGCCATTCTGCTGGCGGCCAGTTTGCACATCGGTACATTATGTTTAAACCACAGGCTCGTGTAAATAAGGTTGTAGCGTCGGCTTCAGGATGGTATGCATTTCCGGATACTACGATTTCATTTCCATACGGTTTTTATAATTCCCCTTTAATAAACGGTTCCCTTACCTCGTTATTTTCTAAAAATATGCACATTCAAGTAGGTGCAAACGACAATAATCCAAATGATTCTGGATTACGCCGTAATGAACAAGCAAACGCGCAAGGCACTAATCGCAAGGAACGCGCAGAACGTTTTTACGCATTTTCACAAAATGTTGCAAATTCCAGAAATCTACCTTTTAACTGGAGCATAAGCGTTATTCCTGCCGCAGACCACGACTTTAGGCCAGCAGCTATTAATGCAGCTGCCTTTCTTTACAATTAAAGGTGTTTGCCTTGTCATATTAAAAGTAAGTTGTTCACCCGTTTAATGCCCATTAGCTGCGATTCCAGAAATAACCTGCCTTTTAAAAATTCATTCTTCAAAATATCTGTGATTTAGCCTTTATTCAACCCTATTGGTATAACGGTTAACATACCTTCTTTTGATTCTAAGGATGTCCTCGGGAGATTTCGTTTCGCGTTGCTCATAGTTATATAAACCTTTTCAAGGTTTCTTTGAGCTTAGCATTATCCTACCACTAAGTTGTGACTAGCCTGATTTAAAAGCTTCACAATAACAACCCAATCTACACTTTAACCAGCTACGCTTAGTATTTTTAAGACTATTACCCTTAACCCAGTTTTATCTCGTTCCTTATTACAACATAAACAATTATTATTTTTATTCAGGAAATGAAGCGAAAAACCAAATATATTCAAGGGAACTATTTTTATAATCGATTAGATGTGTAAATTATATTCGCAATAAGAGCGACGGAGGCACATGCAAAAAGTAGACTATCCTAGCTAAGGAGGCAACGTGCCAGATATACTTGTGACTTGCAACATAAGTAACCGGCCAATAAACTCACAAATAGAGCAGAGATTCCGTTTCATTCGCAAAAAAACGGATTACATTCATAAGGCTTGCCCATTTGTAAAACGACCATGACCTTAGTGTTAAAGAAACCCTATCTAAGATTTTTTTAAGATAACACGCTCTATGTTAGACCTAAATTTGTGAAAAAAATCATGAAAAATAACTGCGGAAACAAGTATGGCAATTACAAACGCAAGGTACTTACAGACGATTGCGCAACTGAAAAAACGAGCGCCGATTCACAAAAGTGGCTCGACGACTATACCTCACGCATAAACCTATTGTAAACCCGCATTGTTAGGTCTGCGCAATATAGCAATGTACCTTTGTAATATGAAATGGATTCCAAAACTTAATTCCGAAGGCTCTTTTACTAACAAGTTGCCCGCCGACCCCATTACCGTGAACAAGCCTCGACAGGTTATAGGTGTTGCGTACAGCAGCACTACCCCAGCCCGTTTTAATAAACCGCGGCTAGTGCATGTATCGGACATGGCAGCAACCTTAGACATACCGGCAGTCTACTTACAAACTAACGATTTCTTAGAACTAATTACAGGTCAAGAGATACTAGATAATGCAACGCCTTATGCCATGGCCTATGCTGGCCACCAGTTTGGCAACTGGGCTGGACAACTGGGCGACGGTCGCGCCATAAATTTATTTGAAACGGTGCACGATAACACCAACTGGGCATGGCAATTAAAAGGTGCTGGCCCAACGCCTTACTCGCGGCAAGGTGATGGTTTTGCGGTGTTGCGCAGCAGTATACGCGAGCATTTGTGCAGCGAGGCGATGCATTATCTGGGCGTTCCTACTACCCGTTCCCTGTCCCTGGCGCTTAGCGGCGAGCAGGTTTTACGGGATGTGCTTTACGACGGTAACGCAGCTTACGAGAAAGGCGCAATCGTTTGTCGCGTTGCCCCTAGTTTTATACGTTTTGGCAACTTTGAGTTGGCTGCAGCTCAAGGCGAAAACGTACTACTCAAACAGCTCACAGACTATACTATCACCACGTTTTATAAACACATAACTACAAGTGGCAAAGAGGCTTATCTACAATTCTTTCAAGAAGTAGCAGACCGCACACGCGACATGATACTGCACTGGCAGCGCGTGGGTTTTGTACACGGGGTTATGAACACAGACAACATGTCTATATTGGGACTCACGATAGATTATGGCCCTTATGGCTGGCTAGAACCCTATGACCACAACTGGACGCCTAACACGACAGACAAGCAGCACAGCCGCTACCGTTACGGAGCACAAGCTGAAATAGGCCTGTGGAATTTATTACAGCTCGCAAATGCACTGTTCTCCCTCATAGAAGATGCACCTGCACTAGAAGACATATTAGCTAATTATAAAACCAGCTATCAGGAAAAATACCTCACAATGATGCGTTCTAAACTAGGATTTAGCACCGCACAACCTAACGATGGGGAGCTTATCACCTTTTTAGAACACAACCTACAATTGCATGAAATGGATATGACCATCTTTTTCAGGGAAATAAGCGACATCTCAAGCAATACCTTGCCAGCTGAGGCATTTGCCATTATTTCCATAGCACTTTACGATTTAGAAAACTTAAGCGAGCCACATCAGTGGAGCTGGCTAGACTGGATAGATAGCTACCTCGCTCGTTTAAAGCAAGACATGAATCAGTTAGGTGGTGAAAATGACGCTTTCAAGAAAGCGAGATCCCAACAAATGAACTCCATAAACCCTAAATATGTCTTGCGTAATTACATGGCACAACTGGCTATAGACGCGGCAAACGAAGGAGATTACGGCCTCATTACCGAGTTGCATGAGCTAATCAAAAAGCCCTACGACGAGCAGCCAGAACATGAAAAATGGTACGAGCTCCGGCCAGACTGGGCGCGCGATAAAGTAGGTTGCAGCATGTTGAGTTGTAGTAGTTGAAATTTTGTTCGCTTAAAAATATTATATTTTAGTCTATCTTTAAAAATAGTAAATGACTTTTTTATGAAAAAGCTAGCACTTCTTGTTGTTTTTTTCGTAGTTGCCTGCAAGCAGCAGCACAAGACCCAATACTCATCTCAAATACCTGGTATTGCACATAAGTTAATATAAGCGGCACCCAATATCTCCCCCTTATTTTTTTTAACTCAATTACCTAATGTTCCATTAACGTTTAATGTTCAAGGGACTATGCAAACTTAGTATTGTCCACTAAATGCATGGAACGCTACAACAGTTCATACGAGTACTACTTCCTTTGAAGCAAACCGCGTCGGCGGCTTTTCGGGCCCATGCCCTGCTTTGACTAACTGGCCGCAAGACACAGACTTTTTTAATGACCAGTATCATCTATTTTGGACCTCTGCGCCAAATTCGAAGACCTATGTTATTCAATCAGCAGGTAATTTTTTAACGATGGTTATTACAAATGTTAACGGCGATACAGCTATTTATAGTACCGATCCTACTGCTAGTATAATTGATGCAGCTGCTGCTGGTTTTACATTATACCCAAACCCAAGTTCAGATTTTCTAAACATACAATTCGACCAAAACCGCAATGTTTCACAAATAATGATATATGATATTGCTGGTAGAATGGTAATGAGCACAAAGGAAACACAAAACCGCATCGATACCGCTAGTCTAACAAGCAGTAATTACATGCTACAAGTAACTTTTGAAAACGGCTCGCAAGGTGGACAGCGGTTTGTTAAGGAGTAAAGTGTCTTACTTTATTTAGGTTTATTAATCCTTTTCCGCTTTCGGTTTGTCCTCTATCACGACGGTTTCTTCTTTGTACCTAACAGCTTTGGTGCTGGGCAAAATGCCGTTTGCATAACGGTTTATATACGTTTTTATAAAAATAGCCCCATAAAATAATATCAGACAACTGTAAGAAACCCATAATAATAACAAGACCACCATGCCTGCTGCGCCATAAGCACTTGCTGGTGATGATGTGGTAAAGTACACCTGCAGTAAAAACTTTCCTGTTTCAAAAAGCAAACCCGTGAGCAAGGCACCCGGCCATATAAGTTTCCATTTTACCTGAGCATCTGGCAAAAAACGGAACATGAGGCC
>Ga0222647_1000588_pt1 | contig 14664 bp, 15 predicted proteins | sample AntAcemetagen333_FD_179864 | JGI IMG/M metagenome (GOLD analysis project Ga0222647, IMG submission 179864) | Saline water microbial communities from Ace Lake, Antarctica - #333 | ecosystem: Environmental > Aquatic > Non-marine Saline and Alkaline > Saline | place: Antarctica: Ace Lake...
GAACTCTTCGTCAAATAATCCTTTGTTTCCTCGTGATTTGTACATCTCTTGTAGTAATTGTTTTATGGTATAAATATAAGCCTAATCAACTGATTAACAATAATTTAATTTTTAGAAGCCCCCTTAACTTAGATGGTAAAAAAACTGTTATCATATTCTGATGCTCAGTACTTCCCCAAACATACGAATTTACAGACAACTCTGAAATTAAATCGTTGATAACTGTACCCTGACTATTACTTGGATTTAAACTTAAACAATGATTAAGCTTGTCTAGGGCTAAATCATAGCGATTTTGAGCAGATATAGCATTAAAAATAACTCGAATCTCATCAGAAGTTTTACTCTGAAGATCTGCTCTAGTATAATAAACTTGCATCGCTATACTGCTACCTTTAATAGTAGAATTATTCATGTCTTTCAAAGGCTCTGCCTCATTGCAAGCATAAAAGCCAAAAACGCTTAGTACAGCTAAAATTGCTGTTCCATAAAAATACTTTTTCATAAAAATTAAACAAATAAAAATTGGGTTCTTTTTAGAAAATCAAGCCTTCCCCCGTTATCGCTTAACATAGTCTATACTTCGAGTTTTCTAGAATTACAAAGTGTATATATTTCGTTCACTACAAAGTAATAGCATAATTTTTTTAGGAAAAAATTTTTAGGAAAATAGTCATACATTACTGATTATCAAAGAGAAAAGTTTCAATAAATGTGGACACAAGTTTGTCGTCTCATATTAAAAAAATGCTTTATTAATTCTTTTGGGGCTTTGGCTGGTGAATAAGGGGAGGTGAGTTCTAACTAAATCAAAAATTATAGGTTACGCTCTTAGCTACTAACAGAAAACCTGCTCCATCTGCCAAAGGCAACCCTCCAACCTCTTTCTTTTTTAAAGTACAACAAGAGTTATTACACGTCACTGTTGCACTGTTACTATTTATTGTACTCACTACAGATGGCTTACATCCCGAACAGCCATCACACCAAAATGCATAACCTATACCAACCTGAGTCATAGGTAGAGTGTCACAATCTATAGAAATCCAAAAAACGTTATACCCAATTGGTAGTGGATCATACTCTACGAATACACTATCATTTGGCATTGACATTACGGGATAATGAAAGTCTTCTAAAACAAATGCCTTTAAACCTACATTTTCAGAATTCTGTTCTGTTGATTTATCAATACTAATATCTCCATTAGAGTTACGGGTTATCGTTAGGCTAATTACTAAGTTGGGGTCATTATTAGATGCTGATTTTATTTCAGTTACGACATTCGAGTTACTCCACTGTTTAGATAGTGTAAACCCAGATAAAACTACAATAACTGCTAGAAAGAATACTTGAATACTACTTTTCATCACCCAAAATTACAAATAAAAACGAAGAAATAAACTACACTGAAGCCCGTTAGCTACCTCCTCCTATATTTGCAACGCATAAATGATAAAATCAATGACCGGCTATGGTATGGCCGAAAAACATACTGAAGACTACAGCGTAAAAGTAGAACTACGCAGTCTCAATGGTAAGTACCTAGATATAAACCTACGTATGCCTCGATTTCTGATGCCTAAGGAAATAGAGATACGCAGTACCTATGGCAAGCTTATAGAGCGAGGTAGTGTCACTTTATCTATCAATGTAATCAAGCATAAAGTGAATGAAAATGACGTGCAGATAAACGAGGCACTCGCTACTCAATACTTTGACAAACTAAAAAGCCTGAGCGACAAGCTAGGCACATCAGATCAAGACATCTTTCGCATCACTACTACTATGCAGGATGTGATATACCAAGACGATGAGCAGCTAGATCCAGATCTATACACCTTGGTACAAGATGTAGCAAGGGATGCTTTCGCCATGTACGATGCATTTCGCCAAAAGGAAGGCCAAACCCTACTCGAGGTACTCACCGGATATGCAGACACTATAGCCGCGGGAATCCCCCGCATAGAGGCTCTAGAGCCTGAGCGACTAGACTCTACCAAGGCTCGCCTACAAAAAAACTTAAAACAATTAGTGGAGGATGAGAGTTTTGATAAAAATAGATTCGAACAAGAACTCATATACTACCTAGAGAAGTATGATGTAAATGAGGAGAAAGTGAGACTAAAAGCTCACTGTGAGCATTTTATAGAGAGTATGCAAAACAACCCGAAAGGAAAAACGCTTAACTTCATAGCTCAAGAAATGGGCAGAGAGATAAACACGCTAGGTAGCAAAGCAAACCACGCTGGTATACAAAAAGAAGTAGTAGCCATGAAAGAAGAATTAGAAAAAATAAAGGAGCAAGCTCTTAACCTACTATGACAGCAAATCAGCCACAACTGCGGATGACCGAAAAAAAACAACAAGGTTCTACTATGGACTACTCAGATAAATCAAAGAATAAACTGATTATATTTTCTGCTCCTAGTGGCAGTGGAAAAACTACCGTAGTGCGTCACCTGCTGGACGTAGTGCCTAACCTGGAGTTTAGCATCAGTGCGACTACACGCCCTATGCGTGCTGGAGAAAAGCACGGCCATGATTACTATTTCTACAACCACGAAGAGTTTCAAAAGGCAGTAACAGAAAATGCCTTCATAGAATACGAAGAAGTATACAAAGGAGTTTATTACGGAACCTTAAAAATAGAAGTTCAACGTCTCTGGGCCGCGGGCAAGACTGTTATCTTCGACTTAGACGTGGAGGGTGGTCTTACTATTAAAAAACACTATGGCAACCAAGCATTAGCTTTATTTCTCAGACCTCCATCTGTAGATATCCTGATAAATAGACTACGTAGCAGAAACACTGAAACTGAAGAACAACTCGCCATTCGTATAGCTAAAGTGCATAGCGAACTAAAATTTGAACAACTGTTTGACAAAGTTGTTGTTAACGATGTGTTAAGTGATACTTTTGTAAACGCGGAGAGCATAGTTGCAAGTTTTTTAAAATCAAAGGATTAGAATGAAAGTAGGATTATTTTTTGGGTCATTTAACCCCATACATCACGGGCACTTAATCATAGGTCAGTATATGCTAGACCAGGCTAAGCTAGATGAAGTATGGTATGTGGTATCTCCACAAAACCCATTAAAAAAAGGAAAAGATATAATGGATGCTGACCATAGACTGAATATGGTAAAGCTAGCGATAAAAGGGAATAATAAGTTCAAAGCCTGTGATGTAGAGTTTGATATGCCCATACCATCTTACTCTGCTTTTACATTGAAAAAACTAAGGGAACTACATCCTAAAATAGAGTTTCAACTGATAATGGGTACAGATAACCTAGCACACTTAGAAAAGTGGAAAGATCACGAGGAGATACTGATGGAGTATGAAATTTTGGCTTATTACAGAGATGGATCACCAGGAGGTGAATTTGCAAAAAACCAAAAAGTACGTGTAATGAAGGGCCCTATGCTAAACATATCTGCTAGTTATGTGCGTGGTTTAGTGCGTATGGGTAGAAGTGTACAATACTTAGTGCCGGACGAGGTAGCTACGTATATGAATACTAAGATAAAGTAGCCTACTATCTTAAAGAATTTGAAGCCTGTCTATCAATCTAGATAGGCTTTTTTATGCCCAATGTTACATACTATTAGCGTCCTCAACATAGAATGTGGATTGCTTATCCAACATCTACTACCCATTTATCATAGCAATTAAACTATAAACCGTCTCACAAAAACAGACTCCCTTTGTAACTGGTTCTTTATTATCCTAGCAGACCATCTGACTATACTCGGAAATCACATAGGGTTTAATCCTCAGCAAAGGCAAAGGACATGCATATAAATGCATTGATCTGACTGAAAATAATTTTATTTTCAGTCAGATCAGTTCCTAAATCTTAGTTAAACTATTCTTTGGATTAAACTGATTTATTCCTCTCTGAAATCTGTAGGATATAAAGTTCAGCACTAAACAACGATTTTACATTTCAAACCGCACCTACTTCTTTCAAAGTCCTATACCAAAAAAAAGTGCTCATCCAGACTTTTATCTAGATGAGCATTTATACTTTTTGTCTTGACTACGCTTCTGTCTTAGGCCCTTCCTTTTCTGATGAAGTTTCAGGTACTATTTCAGCTACTGTCTCCTCTACTACTTCTACTTGCTGCTCTACAGGGGCTTTAGATTTAGCAGCTGCGTCAGTAGCACTCATCCCAAAGATTTTTTCAAGGTCATCTTTGAATATCACTTCTTTCTCAAGAAGTTTATCTGCCAGTTGAATTACCTTGTCCTTATTCTCTGCTATGATTTTGATAGCTCGAGCATATTGCTCATCTGTGAGTTTCTTGATTTCATCATCCATAAGTGCAGCTTGCTTCTCACTGAATGGCTTACTAAAACCTTGATCCATATTATAATACGATACGTTACCTATCTTCTCATTAAGTCCATAGATACTTACCATAGCCATAGCTTGCTTCGTCACTTTCTCTAAGTCACTAAGTGCTCCTGTAGAGATTTTATCGAAAATCACTTTCTCTGCGGCTCTACCTCCTAGAGTAGCACACATCTCATCTAGCATCTGATCTGTACGTGTAATCTGACGCTCATCAGGTAGATACCAGGCAGCTCCTAGACTTCTGCCTCTAGGCACTATAGTCACTTTCACTAGTGGATGGGCATACTCACACATCCAGCTGATAGTAGCATGTCCCGCTTCGTGCACAGCCACTGCTCGCTTTTCTTCTGGAGTTATTATTTTATTTTTCTTCTCTAGTCCACCTACTATACGGTCTACAGCGTCTAAGAAATCTTGTTTTTCTACTTGCTTCTTATCATATCGAGCGGCTATCAGTGCAGCTTCGTTACACATATTTGCTATATCTGCCCCACTAAATCCAGGAGTCTGACGTGCTAAGAAATCTTTATCTAAGTTTTTCTCTGCCTTGATAGGCTTCAAGTGTACTTCAAAGATCTCACGACGCTCATTAAGATCCGGCATATCTGCATATATCTGACGGTCAAATCTACCTGCTCTGAGCAATGCTGAATCTAGTATGTCTACTCTATTGGTAGCTGCAAGCATAATCACACCCGTATCTGTACCAAAGCCATCCATTTCTGTCAATAGCTGGTTTAGTGTATTTTCTCTCTCATCATTACCGCCTTGCATAGCATTTTTACCTCTAGCTCTACCTATAGCATCTATCTCATCTATAAAAATGATACACGGAGCTTTTTCTTTGGCTTGCTTAAATAGGTCTCTTACTCTGCTAGCTCCTACTCCCACAAACATCTCTACGAAGTCTGATCCAGAAAGTGAGAAGAAAGGCACTTCTGCTTCTCCTGCCACTGCTTTTGCCAATAGTGTCTTACCAGTTCCTGGAGGGCCTACGAGTAGGGCTCCTTTGGGTATCTTACCACCTAAATCTGTATATTTCTTCGGATTTTTCAGGAAATCTACTATTTCCATTACCTCTTCTTTGGCACCTTCTAGTCCAGCTACATCCTTAAAGGTTACGTTTACTTTCGTATCTTTATCAAAAAGTTGAGCTTTTGATTTTCCAATACTAAAAAGCTGACCGCCGCCTCCTGCACCGCCTCCGCCGCCCATGCGTTTCATAATAAACATCCAGATTAATCCGAATATAGCAATGTATAACACCAATGTAACTAGCGGATTATCCCATATACTCTCCTTAACTTCAGGGTTTATACTTACTTTATCAGTGGCTGGAAGATCTTTCTGAGCCTCCTTTACCTGATTATTAAAGTACTCATAATCCCCTATATCTGATAAAAAATAAGTGAATGACTTAGGGTTCACGAGTGACCCTTCAGGTACATCTTTCTTATACTCGGAGTCTTTCTTAGCTTCTTCAGTAAGGTATATCTCCGCCTTGCTTCTGTTTACCACGGTGATTCTATCTACATCTCCATTTTCTACCATGGTGAGCAGCTTATCCACGTTTATCTGCTTACCTCCCTTAGGAGATAAGAAAGTGATACCTATAAATCCGACTGCTAATATGGCATATATCCACATTAAATTAAACTTAGGTTTTCCGCCTTTAGGCTTCTTACCATCAAATGGATTCGATGTATTATTCTGATTTTTAGGCTTCTTACCTTTATTTTTTTCTTCTGACATTAGTCTTTTCTGTCTCTATGCATGTATAACGATACAACCTCTATGCCACCTAAAAAGTTCTAATGTTTTTACCTATTCGTCCTTGTTTAATCCTCTTCTATCAAAAAGAGTGCTTTTTTGGCAGTTAAATCACACGACGGATAGGCGGATTTTAATTCGTATTTATTCTAGCTACCACAGTACGTGATAGTTTGCTCATCGTTCATTAAATTTGCAGTACATGTACGATTCACTACAACAAAAGCTTTCAGCAGAATTAGAAGAAATAAAAAAAGCTGGATTATATAAACAAGAGCGAACTATCACCACACCCCAAGGTGCAGAAATAAGCACGGAAGAAGGAGGAGAGGTTCTTAATTTTTGTGCAAATAACTACTTGGGTCTCAGCTCTCATCCTAAGGTGATACAAGCTGCTAAAGATGCTATAGACACACATGGCTACGGTCTAAGTTCTGTACGATTCATCTGCGGTACACAAGATATACATAAGGAACTAGAGCTTAAACTATCTGAGTATCTCGGTACAGAAGACACTATTTTGTATGCTGCGGCTTTTGATGCCAATGGTGGTTTATTCGAACCTCTTTTTGATGCGGAAGATGCGATCATTTCAGATGCTCTAAATCATGCTAGTATCATAGACGGAGTACGTCTGTGTAAAGCACAACGATACAGGTACTTGCACAATGATATGGAAGACCTAGAGAAGCAACTTATAGCTGCTCAAGATCTAAGAAACAGGGTAATAGTAACAGATGGTTCATTCTCTATGGACGGCACTATAGCTCAACTGGATAAAATAGTAGCACTAGCAGATAAGTATGATGCCAGTGTAATTATAGACGAATGTCATAGTTCTGGCTTTTTAGGAAAAACCGGACGTGGTACTCACGAGCACTGTGGTGTAATGGGTAAAATAGAAATAATCACAGGCACACTAGGCAAAGCACTAGGTGGTGCAAGTGGTGGTTTTACTTCTGGCAAAAAAGAAATAATAGAGATGCTTCGTCAGAAAAGTCGTCCCTACCTATTCTCTAACACACTAGCTCCTAGCATAGTAGGTGCTAGTATAGCGGTACTAGATATGCTAAGTGAGACTACAGAACTTAGAGATAAGCTAGAACACAATACCATGTATTTCCGTGAGAAAATGACGGAAGCTGGTTTTGATATCACTCCGGGTGTGCACCCTATCGTACCTATAATGCTGTATGATGCTAATGTGGCCCAGGAAATGGCAGCCAAAATGCTAGAAGAAGGCATATTCGTAGTAGGTTTCTACTTCCCAGTAGTACCTAAAGGTAAAGCAAGAATTAGAGTACAGCTTTCTGCTGCCCACGACTCCTATCAGTTAGATAAAGCGATCACAGCGTTTATTAAAGTGGGCAAAGAGATGGGAGTTATTAAGTAATAAGACTCAACCAAAATAATTACAAAGCCTTCTTCAAAATATTGGAGAGGGCTTTTTTATTCTACCCCTATTTTATCTACTTCAACTATACCTTCTACTGAGGTGATCGCTTTATAGTATCCGAGGTGTAAGAAGAAAACACTTCTGATGGCATATCCTGCAAAAATCAATTCTACAGCTCCATACCAATGCAGTAGTTTAAATAATGCAGAGCCAAAAATCAGCACAATAGTTATAGCACTTATTATATACCACTGGATAGGCCAGACAGCCGTATTGTCCAAATGATTTCTGCTAAGTGAGATATACACCAAGTATAGTTTTGAAAATGCTCTAACCACAAGACTCGCTAGAAAGTCTGCCACGACTAAAGCTACACAACTCAATACTCCCAAACCTATACTGTATTTTTTGGATATAGTGCCCTCATAGTATCCATGCAAAATCTGAAAAATAAAATGCAATCCCAAAAGAGCCAAAGCTACCTTTCCAAACACACCTCCCAACGCATATTGAATAGCTAATGCAGCATTAACCAAAGCTGCAGAAATATAAAAACCAAGTATTACTGCTTTTCTCCTCACGCTAACTTCTCTATCGCATCATCTGAAAACGAACTTACGCAACTATACCGATAATAATAACCTCCATTAGTGTTGCTAGAAAACACATTATTGCTATTAAATGTCGATAAAAGCACCAGATATTCGCTATATTGCACCATAATGGCAAATATACGCAAATCAATAACGTTTACAGAACCACTCAATGACTGGATTCAATCTCTTATTGCATCAGGAGAATATACAAATGAAAGCGAATACATAAGAGACCTTATACGACAAGACCGCAAACAGAACAGTAAGCTACAACATCTTCGCACTGCAATACAAGAAGGCATAGACAGTGGAGTAAGTACTAAAAGTCTGGATCAGCTATTTGAGGAAAAGAAGAATCAAATGATAGCAGATGGGCGTTTATAGCTTCAGTTACAAAGCAGAGCAAGACATATCACATATTTTCGAGTATAGTATTGAGACCTTTGGGTTAGTTCAAGCACAGCAGTACAACTCTGAACTACAAGTTTGCCTTGAACGCCTGTCTGCTAATCCAAATCTAGGTAGAAATAGTTTTGAGATTCGTGCTAACCTAAAATATTTTTATTTTCAATCCCATACAATCTATTACGTAAGCAATGCTGACGGAGTTTTGGTAGTTCGTATACTTGGCAATCAAATGGATGCTAAACGTCATATGTAAAACCCCTCACTCCAACTTCTCTACCACTTTATCCAAAAATGAACTCACCCAGGCAGCGTATTGAGTTCCTGATGGGTGTAAGTCGTCCTGTGCCCTAAACGCTGCATTGGTCTCCGCCTCTAAAGAGATCTCTGTAATGTTATAAAAGTTTATTCCGTATTCTTCGCAGATGGTCTTGCTCCACAGACTACACTCAGCTAGCTCTTTTGTGATTTCTTCTTTTTTATAAGCATCAAATGGCGTATAGCCATAATTAGGGATGGATACTACGAAGACATTATCCTTTTTCCCACCTGAATACTTGATAGCACTGTCCAATAAGCTCCGAAAATCTCTTTCAAAATCTGCTATTGGCATTCGTTGATTCTGATTATTGACTCCTATGGGCAGAGAGAATAAGTCATACTTCTCCTCTAAATCGGCCCGCTCTATTCCTTCTTGTAGGTCGTCTGTACGCCACCCGTTTTGAGCTATAATCTTAACTAGCAGCGAATCTCCTGTTTTAGCTAGTATGCTATCTGCTAGCTGATTAGGGAAGTTTTCTGAAAATGCTACCGAAGTTCCTATGGTATAACTATCCCCAAGAGCAAGATACCACCTAACAGTTCTGACCGTTTCCTCTTGTGCAGTAGGGTGTACATCTGGAGTAGAGGAACAACACATAACGCCCAAAGCGAAAATACTGCTAAAATATGCTTACACATGAATTCAAAATTAACCATTTAGAAAGTGTCTAGTCATTAGAGAGCAAAAGCTATTCTTATATTCGCTTTACTTACAAGATACCATGACTGATCTAGACATAGCCCAAAAAGTAAAAATGCAGCACATCAATGAGATAGCTGCCAAGCTAAATATTGACCAAAACGACCTAGAGCAATACGGAAAATACAAAGCCAAATTGCCTCTAAATCTTATCAATGAAGACAAAATAGCACAGAGTAATCTTATCTTAGTAACCGCTCTGACTCCTACTCCAGCAGGCGAGGGGAAAACCACTGTATCTATAGGGCTAAACGAAGGTCTAAACAAAATAGGCAAGAAATCCGTGGTAGTACTCCGCGAGCCATCACTAGGTCCTGTGTTCGGGATAAAAGGCGGTGCCGCTGGTGGCGGTCACTCTCAAGTAGTGCCCATGGAAGATATCAATCTTCACTTTACCGGAGATTTTTCAGCTATAGAAAAAGCAAATAACCTGCTCAGTGCTTTAATAGATAATAATATTCAAAGTAAAACGCGTAGCCTCGGCATAGATCCACGCACCATCATCTGGAAACGTGTGATAGATATGAATGACCGTGCTCTCCGTGATATTACTATCGGTCTAGGCGGCACAGGAAATGGTATCCCTCGTCAAGATGGATTTAATATCACTGCTGCTAGTGAGGTCATGGCGATACTGTGTATGGCTAAAGACATAGACGACCTCAAGGAGAAACTAGGCAACATCTTCATAGGATATACGATGGATAGAAAGCCTGTATATGCTCGCGATCTGAATGCTGAGAAGGCAATGACATTGCTTCTGAAAGACGCTATCAAACCCAATCTAGTACAAACACTCGAGCATAATCCTGCTATTATTCACGGGGGACCTTTTGCTAATATAGCCCAAGGAACCAACACCATCATAGCTACTAAAATGGGGATGAGTTTATCCGACTACGTAGTGACAGAAGCTGGTTTTGGTGCTGACTTAGGTGCGGAGAAATTCTTAGATATAAAGTGTGGATACGGAGGATTAAAACCCAAAGCTGTAGTGATAGTAGCTACTATCAGAGCTCTTCGCCATCACGGTGGATCACCACCAGACGAATACAATGATGCGAACTTAGATAGAGTAAAAGCAGGTTTTGTAAACTTAGAAAAGCACATCGAGAATATGGGCAAGTTTGGTTTACAAAGAGTTGTAGCCATCAATAATTTCTATACTGACTCTCAGGAAGAAATAGACTGGCTCATAGCAAAATGTGCTAGCCTGGATGTGAAAGCAGTACTCAGTAAAGGATGGGCAGAAGGCGGAAATGGAACCGCTGACCTAGCCAAAGCAGTAGTAGCCGAGATAGAAAGCGGCAAGAGCAACTTCCAAAAACTATACGACTGGGATGCTCCTGTCAAAGACAAAATAGAAAAGATAGCCAAAGAGATATATGGAGCAGATGGTGTAGACTATGCTGCTAAAGCAAATGCAGGTCTTAGAACCATCGCTAAGCTAGGACTGGACCACTTGCCTATATGTATGGCCAAGACTCAAAAATCATTCTCAGATAACGAGAAACTGCTCGGCAGACCTACCGGATTCCGTATCACAGTGCGTGAGTTTGAGATAGCAGCTGGAGCAGGATTCCTTATTCCTATACTCGGTAATATGATGCGTATGCCAGGACTCCCTGCTGTACCCGCAAGTGAGGGTATGGATATAGATAACAATGGCGTGATTACTGGATTGAGTTAGGGGATATAATTAGATCTATGAATTTATAGTGTTCCCTATCTGACGGAACACATCATCAATCGAATATCCAGGTTTGACATAAATCAAATGACATTTATTTTGTTGGCATAAAAGCTTTTTCCTCTTATCACGTTCTTTGTTTTTTTTATATGCTTTTTCCCCTCCAAAGAACTCAATTGGTTGGAAGTGTTGGTCTCCTTGGTACTCTATTCCAATGTTAAACTTTGGAAAATAAATATCCAAGTGCTGTCTACCTAACCAACTAGGTCGACCATGATGAATTACTACTTCTTCGCTAAACTTGGTTTTTATTTCATAAAATAAGTTTGTCTCTGAAATCCATCCCTCACCAACTCTAGGTAATCCGATTCTTTTACGAATCTCATTTTCCGGTTCATTAAATGTCTCCAAGTATTCTTGAACAAGGTTTTCATCATTAAAAACGTCACTAATACTTAGATTAAAAGTTACTGGAAAATCGTAAGGCATAGCGTCTCCATTATGATGGCCGCTGACGTACTTCAAATAGTTTTTATATCGTGGGACGTCTCCTTGTTTACTAATCCACTCTTTGTTATCATTTAAACTCACTAAGGGAATTCCTTCTAATGCCTTACATTTAGCATCGATTATAATATAATTACTTCCTTTTGTTCTAAACTTTGACGTAACAGCATTATGTTTCTTAATCATTATTACCTTTTCTAAAACATCACGATAAGTGTAATCAGATATTCTCTTAAGTTTTAGTTTCGCGTAGTAGTTCTTTTCAAGTGTAGTTACTATTTCTTCATCCTCGAATGTTAAAGGTTCAAAACGACCATCATCCATCTTGTAATAAGGAGACCCTAAATGCCCGTTTGTTTCGTGAAAATATAGCCCATACTCTATTTGTTTAAATTCGTGATTCAAACAGTTTGAGAATTTATCAATCCCAAAATATTTAATCTGATCTATTGTAATCCATTGCCAGCTGACTTGTCCTTGAATAAAAAAGCGTTTTAATGCACTTCTCAATCTTAACTTTATGAATTGGAACTCTAATTCAATATCGCTACTGATCTTTTTCTTAACTATGGTAGATGCAACTCCATCAGTTCCTGAAATTTTATGAAAGATGCCAACAGAATCGTGACTCACACTATCGTGTATAAACCGCTTATCTCGCTTTGAATAATCAAGAATATTTAAGCACTCATTCTTGTATTCAGGACTTAGTGATAAACCAAAATTTTCTGTTGGAGCATAGAATATTGCCGTTGTATGAAACTCAAAGTGTCTATTAATACTGTATGGAACTTTATAGTTTTTTTTAAAATACTCCTCGATATATGTAAACAAATCCACTTTGCCGTTTCTCGTGTCTATCGAACTAAGTGGACGGTATTTATAAGTGTATCTTGCCGAAAACTCTTCATAACATTGCTCAACCCACAATGGCAATTCTTCGCTATAAAACCTTTCGTATCTACCCATTTATTTTAATTCATATTTTTATATAAAAGTTGATTGACAATCTGGTGGTTAATTTCAAGTTTACAAATACGAAATTAAAGATATTTTACAATATTTTGTCCAATCACCCCACTTCCCTTACCAAGGCATATATCCATACCATTTAAAACATTAGTACGAACACCAAAATAAACCAAAGAACTAGGAACCTATTTGCAAGTAGATATTTACGTAACAGTTAATAGAAAACATAACCCTCACACCATTAACAAGATTTTAAAAAGCCCATAGGATTCATTATAATTTTACTAATTTGCGGACGAAAACAATGAAAATAGATACAACCCGTGACTCACAATTGCTTTTTCCTTCTTATGTGCGACTACTTTTAGTTCCTCAGAGAATGGAAATACCTGGCCGCAGCAGGCGGGGACGTATGTTGTGTGGTGAGTTGTGTTTATACTAGTGTTGCCCACAAGTTAAAAAAAACCAAAAGAAATGAAAATATACGAAGCGAATAATGAATTAGAAAGTATTTTACTAAAACAAGATCTTGTGGCAACGACTTCTGAACGTGATAAAAAGAAAGGAAAAAAGAGTTTTAAAAAAACGAAACAGTCACGAAAGGAAATATTCTTTGACCATATACAAATAAGAATTTTAAATGGTATCGGACAAGATAGCCGAATAAAAATTACGGAATCTGAATTAAAAGCTCTTATTCTATATTTCAAACTGAATTCAACGGATTTTAAAGAGCTTGAACCAAACGGACAGTTCAATTTTGAAAATACTTTAGAAGGACTAAAGTCATTTAAAAAAGAAGTTGAAAAACTAACTGAACTGAATTTAAATAAACCAAGAAGGACTAAATTATTACGAATTTTAAATACATACGAAAATATAAATCTGTACTAAAACCTGTGGGCAATAACTAAGTCTTCCAGCCTCGAGCTGGCAGGCTGTTGGGTCTGCATGACCAACAATGAACACAGTAGTTCCTCCAGTTCCGCGGACACTGTTTACCGTAGCCTCGCAGCCTGACTTGGTGTTATGGAATTTTCGAGATTTGACTTTAGAGCTTTAATTATTAGGCACTTACTTAGTTTACTCCTTTTTATTTTGACAGTTCTTCAAGTTTATTGTTTTTACTTGAATTTTAAACTGTCCGATTTTACGGGAAGGCTACAGTAACATTGGGAAAATGATGGTTAACTTTGTGGATAGAGCATATTCTTGGAGGGAATTCTGGAGGGACAAAAATTACACGCTAAATAATTATTTAAAATGAAATACACTTTTTTACTGATGACGTTTTTATTTACGTCTTTTATCTACGTTCAAAATTCAAACCATGACTTGTTTGGCTTAAACATGGATCTAGACTGGTATAGTCTTACAAATTATAGAGCTATTTCATATGCTATTGCTGATGCAGATAGTAACTTATATGTAGTCACAGATTGCGACTATCATCTAAATCAAGTTGATATTGAACTTGAAAAATTAAATTTTACCAATTATAGAATAGCATTTCCTAAAGGAGCTAAAGCTAGTCGAAGTGGGCTAGAAAAACTGGCACCTCTTATGTTCATTGCTAGATACGAGTATTCTAATACCCAAAGTTTTGATAACAATGGTTTTAGAGACGCTGAGATGCTAAAGAGTAAACTTACTAAAACACATGGAGACCCAATCTTGATTACGGAAAAACCTGAATACAGAGTCTATAAATGGCAAAAAGACGATTTCACCATAATTGTAAACTCAGTAAGTAAAAATAATATGACTGGGCTACATTATATGATTCATTCGAGATAATTAAGTTAAAACACATAAAAGAATGCCACATTCAAGTTACAAACGCAACCCCTGGGTTAAATAATAATTGGTTCATTACAAATATAGGTGTTTCGTAATTGTAGCGTTTTCTAGGTCTATTGTTTAGTATAGTTTCTATCTCCTTTA
>Ga0222647_1000590_pt1 | contig 14640 bp, 10 predicted proteins | sample AntAcemetagen333_FD_179864 | JGI IMG/M metagenome (GOLD analysis project Ga0222647, IMG submission 179864) | Saline water microbial communities from Ace Lake, Antarctica - #333 | ecosystem: Environmental > Aquatic > Non-marine Saline and Alkaline > Saline | place: Antarctica: Ace Lake...
CCTTAGTTTCAATTACAAAAACTGGGACGTTCAAACCTATTTATACGCCTCAATAGGCAATGACATGGTGCGCAATTACGAGCGCAACCAGCCATTAACAAACTTAACAACAAATATATTAGACCGCTGGACAGGCCAAGGGTCTAGCAATAGCGTGCCGCGAGTTACCACGGGAGCTACTTCAAACCAAGTGTTCTCCGACTTTTTTGTTGAAGACGCCTCGTTTTTAAGAGCACAGAACATGCAAGTGGGGTACACACTGAACGAAACTGCTCTTGAAAATCTAAAATTAAATAAGCTCCGAGTTTATGCATCTGTAAATAATGCGTTCACGCTTACCAAGTACAGAGGTTTTGACCCTAGTGCAAGCTCTGGCGACCCGCTATCCAGTGGTATCGATAACGGCTTTTACCCAGTAGCAAGAACCTTTTTAGTAGGAATAAACGCAACGTTTTAAAATATAACCAAGATGAAACTTTATAGGATATACATAATATTATTTGTCGCAGCAATAGGCTTTAATGCTTGTAGTGACGATTATATAGATATTACGAGTGAAGACCGTAATTCAGAAAACTTTTTTAATTCACAAGAAGATTATGAAAGCGCTTTAGTTGCAGCATATGACCTGCTGCAATCTAGCTACATTAATGTTTTACTCGGAGAAATAGCCTCCGATAATACACTAGCTGGCGGCGAGAGCGCGACAGATGTTATAGGAATACAGCAAATAGATGATATGATTCATACACCAGTTAATGCACAATTAACAGACTTGTGGCGATGGATGTATGCTGGTGTGAACAGAACAAATTACATTATGGAATTTCAGGATAAGACAGATTTTCCAGATAAACCTCGGGTGTTAGCGGAAACGCGATTTCTCAGGGCCTACTATTATTTTGAGTTAGTAAAGTTTTTTGGAGATGTACCACTAGCCGTAGACCGACGATTCCTATTTGGCGATCAGTTCGACGTGGACCGTAGCCCTAAGGCCGCTGTTTATGGACAGATAGAGCGAGATCTCCTTTTTGCCATTGATAACTTACAATATACGACTACGGATGTAGGTCGCGCCACGAAAGGCAGCGCACAAGCCTTGTTAGGAAAGGTGTACTTATTCCAACAAAAATATGAAATGGCAGCCGCCGTGCTAGACGATTTAATACTTTCAAACTCCTACAGCCTGGTTTCCGATTATGCTACTATTTTTGAAAATGATAATGAAAACAATGCAGAGTCTGTTTTTGAAATCCAATATTCAGATTTAGAAGGAGCCGGTTTCGGTTGCTTACAATGTAGTGAAGGGAATGTAGCGGTCGGATTTAATGGTGTAAGAAATTACAACGGCCCTTTATTTGACTCCGGATTCAGCTTTAATGTACCTACACAAGAAGTGGTCAATTTATTTAGTACTGCTGACCCGCGTAAGAATACGGCAATCCTTGACATAAATGCTTTTGCTGCAACTAACGGAGCAACTTTTAGCATAGGTTTTGAACACACCGGTTACTTCAATAGAAAATATATCGCGCGACAAGGCGATTTAAATACAGGCGATGCAAATCTCACAAACCCTAATAACTATCGGGCTATAAGGTTTGCAGATGTTCTTCTAATGGCTGCTGAGGCCTACAATAGCGGAAACATAGGAGATGGACAAGCACGTGCTTATTTAAACCGGGTGCGTGCCAGAGTTGGACTGCCTAATATCCAGATTTCCGGAACAGCGCTAGCAGATGCTATTTTTAAAGAGCGCAGGTTAGAACTAGTAGGAGAAGGACATCACTTCTTTGATTTAGTAAGAACCGGACGTGCTGCTGCAGAAATAGACGGTTTTGTAACCGGTAAACATGAAGTTTTTCCTGTTCCACTAGAAGAAATTTTATTAGCTGGAAATAGATGGGGACAAAATCCTAATTATTAATACGATTTGAAATGAAAAACATTAAAATTTTAATAGTGGGGCTATTAGTAGCCAGTACAGCTCTATGGAGCTGCGATGACGGCACATCCACTGACCTGAGCCTAACACTAGATGCACCATCTAACTTAGGCCTGGTTTTTAACATTACGCAAGATAATTCAGGACTTGTAACCATTTCGCCTACTGGTGAGAGTGTAACGAGCTTTGAAGTTTTTTATGCAGACGGTAGCGAGGAATCTATAATATTACCACTAGGAACAAGTGCGCAACGCAACTATGCAGAGGGCATTTATCCTATACGAGTGATTGCTACGAACCTGAGCGGTAAAACAACAGCATTTACAAGAGACCTGGAGGTCTCGTTTAGAGCCCCAGAAAATCTTGTAATAACTGTAACACCGAGTGCAACATCCAACTTCGGAGTGTCTGTAAGCGCTGTAGCGACATTTGAAACATCTTTCGAAGTAACCTTTGGAGAAGACCCGTTATTACCAGCAGTGGCATTTATGGAAGGAGATACTGTTCCTTATGAATATGCAGGACTTGGTTCCTTTATTATTACGGTAACCGCCTTAAGTGGTGGTGGCGCAACGACCGTTACAACGGAAATGGTGATTATTGAGGACCCCATATCTTTGCCACTAGATTTTGAGTCCTCTTCTTTAAACTACAACCTCATAAACTTTGAATCTACGGTTAATATTATTAATAACCCGGACGTTAACACTGGCAATAACAGCGCCAGAGTTGTTAGCATACAAAAGACCGGCACGCAAACATTTGGTGGCGTGGTAATTCCGTTAAGTGTACCTATAGACTTTTCTGGACCGCAAAGCTTGCGCATGAAAACTTGGTCCCCTATGCCTGTAGGAACAAGGGTTACCATTAAAATTGAAAATGTAGACGGAACTGTCGCGTCAGCAAATTATGAAGCTTTTACAACTAGAATAGGTACATGGGAAACACTTTTCTTTGACACTTCTGGTTTAGACACTACCCAACCTTTTAGTCGCTTTGTGGTATTTTTTGACCTGGGTGCTGCACCTACGGGTGCTGTTAATTTCTTTGATGACATCGAGCTAGCAAATAGCCCACCAATTCTGCTACCGCTAACTTTTGAAGACTCTAGAAGACAATACAACATAGGTACCAATAATGGTGCATTTTCCATAATTGCCAATCCTTTTCCAAGTGCGGTAAATAACTCCAGCACCGTGCTTCGTTTTAACAGAAATGCCACTGGTACCAATAGCTTTGCACTGGTAGCAATAGTTATTGATCAACCAGTGGCAATAAGTGCCGCTACTTCTTTCACTTTAAAAGTATATTCCCCAAGGGCAGGTATGCCCGTATGGCTCAAACTGGAAAGAGTAGGCAACGGCGGTTTATTTCAAGAAGTGACCAGCGCTACCACAACGGTTGCAGCCGGTTGGGAAGAAATAACGTTCAGTTCTTTTACCGGAACTGCCACAGCTGACCTGAGAAACATGGTTATATTCTTCGACCCACTCAGGGCTACTGCAGCAGCAGAGACCATTTACATAGACGACCTAATACAAACTAATTAAAACAATCAAAATGAAATATTATTATAACCTTATAATAGTCTTGATGTTGGGAGTAAGTTTTCAGTCCTGCCAAGATGACGACTCAGAATTTGGCAAGATAACCGCTCCGACAAATCTAGTTGTAAATTTTGTGCTTCAAGGCGCAGACAGCGCAAACCCAAACGGAGACGGAACAGGTATCGTAAATTTTACTGCAACAGCAGACAATGCTATCAATTTTTCTTACAATTTTGGTGACAATCGCTCCAGCTCTGTGTTTGACGGCACCGTAGAGCACCGTTTTGTAGAGTTGGGAATCGTAACTTACAGTGTGAACGTGACAGCCACGGGTACCGGTGGAGCTGCCACTACACAAACTATTTTAGTAGAGGTGTTAAGCACCTTTGACGATGCAGAGGCAAAAGAATTCTTGACCGGAGGCTCCACAAAAACATGGTACTGGTCAGTAACTGAAAATGGTCACTGGGGCGTAGGGCCTACAAACCTTATAGCAGGACAATCACCGGCAGCATACTATACACCTGCATTCTTCCCGGTTCCAGCATTTGGCAGATATTGTAATGATTTAACCGCGTGTTTTTACGAAGACCAAATGGTGTTTACGAAAAACGGAAATAATGTTCTTTACGAATTAAAGAATTTTGGAGGAACTTATGTTCACACCTCTTACTTGAGCCAGTTTGGCGGACCTACTGCTATCAACCCTAATAATTTTGATGAGTGCCTGCCATTTACAGCTCCAGCACCAGGAGCAGTTACTTTTACGCCAACTGTAAATACAGATGTTCCCGCAGATCAGTCTAGAAAGACCAGTATCATACTCGCAAACAATAGCTTTTTAAGCTGGTATGTGGGCAGTAGTGAATATGAAATTTTATCAATAACTGCAAACAGAATAGTGCTGCGCACAATACAGGGAAATAACCCAGAGCTAGCATGGTATCATACCCTTACTACAGACCTTCCCGTGAACCCCAATCCTGCTTGCATATAACAGGTAGCCTGTAGTATTTTATTGACAAAGCCGTGCGATATTTATACTGTGCGGCTTTTTTTGTGTCCGCTTTCGCGAAAGCGGTCTACCACAATACTGACGATAACACCTGTTTTAACAAACAGCTAACAAAGAAATAGTAAGGAAACGATCACAAACACCACTACTTTAACGTAAGGCAAACGATTTAAATTATTAAGATTCAGTCCAAATAAGCGCGTGAAAACGCCTTTTTACTATTACGATTGAAAATCCAGCGGTTGCAAGTTATCTTTGCGATAAAATTAAAAATACGTAAATGAGCGCATTAGTAAAATCATCGATAGCACGAAAGTGGGTAATGGCACTTTCTGGACTATTTCTTGTAGTTTTTCTTACGCAACACTTTGTGATAAACATTACAAGCGTTATAGCACCTGACACCTTTAATTCGTGGTCTCATTTTATGGGATACAACCCGTTGGTTCAGTTTGTTGCGCAACCTATATTAATAGGAGGTCTTATTGTTCATTTTGCTATGGGTATCGTTTTGGAAATTCGAAATAGCAAAGCACGTCCTATTAAGTATGCACAATTTGCAGGAAATAAAAACTCATCGTGGATCTCTAGAAACATGATCATCACAGGTCTTGTAGTTCTCGCATTTTTGGGCCTACACATGTATGATTTCTGGGTTCATGAAATGACTGTAAAATACATAGACGTGCAACCAGAGGATCCAGTACGCTATTTTAGCGAGATACAAGCTAAGTTCGTAAACCCTATTAGAGTATCGATCTATATAGCGAGTTTCGTTTTACTGGCGTTGCATCTGTTTCACGGTTTCCAAAGCTCATTCAAAACAATGGGTCTCAATAATAAATACACTCCAGCGATTCAAAAATTTTGCTATGCGTGGTCTATCTCCATTCCTGCAGGATTTGTATTAATCGCATTATATCATTATTTTAATCCAATGCAATAAGATATGTCAGTATTAGATTCTAAAGTACCACATGGCCCACTTGCAGACAAGTGGACAGAGCACAAAAACCACATTAACCTGGTAAACCCTGCAAACAAACGTAATATAGACGTGATTGTGGTAGGAACTGGTCTTGCGGGAAGCAGCGCAGCTGCAACACTGGCAGAGCTGGGTTACAATGTAAAAACATTTTGCTACAACGACTCCCCACGCCGCGCGCACAGTATCGCAGCGCAAGGAGGTATTAACGCAGCAAAAAATTACCAAGGTGATGGCGATTCAAACTTCCGTTTGTTTTACGATACCATTAAAGGCGGTGATTACCGCTCTAGAGAAGCAAACGTGCACAGACTTGCCGAGGTTTCTGGAAACATCATAGATCAGTGCGTTGCACAAGGAGTTCCTTTTGCACGCGAGTACGGTGGTTTGTTAGACAACCGCTCTTTTGGTGGAGTTCTTGTTTCTAGAACCTTTTATGCTGCAGGTCAGACAGGACAACAATTACTTTTAGGTGCGTACAGTGCCCTTAACCGACAAATAAACCGTGGTAAAATACAGCCGTTTAACCGCCATGAGATGCTAGATTTAGTACTCGTAGATGGCAAGGCACGTGGTATCATAGCCCGCGACCTGGTTACAGGGGAGATAGAACGTCATGGTGCACATGCGGTAGTAATTGCAAGTGGCGGTTATGGTAACGTATTCTTTTTATCTACAAATGCCATGGGAAGTAACGTTATGGCTGCATGGCGAGCGCACCGCCGTGGTGCATACTTTGCAAACCCATGTTTTACGCAAATACACCCTACCTGTATTCCCGTGAGCGGCGAGCACCAGTCTAAGCTCACGCTTATGTCTGAATCCTTGCGTAATGACGGTCGTATATGGATACCTGCAAAATTAGAAGATGCTGAGGCTATACGCGCTGGTAAAAAAAGCGGCGTAGACCTAGCCGAAGAAGATAGAGATTATTTCTTAGAGCGACGTTACCCAGCATTTGGTAACCTTGTGCCTCGCGATGTAGCGTCACGCGCTGCCAAAGAACGTTGTGATGCAGGTTATGGAGTGAATAAGACAGGTGAAGCGGTTTACTTGGACTTTGCTGCATCGTTCCTTAGATATGGGAAAATAGAGGCCCTTACAAGTGGTCACAAAGACGCAAACGAAGCTGAAATAGTCGCACTAGGCAAGAAAGTAATCGAGAAAAAATACGGTAACCTGTTCGACATGTACCGCAATATTGCAGACGAGAATCCGTATGAAGTTCCTATGAAAATTTATCCTGCCGTACATTATACCATGGGTGGTTTATGGGTAGATTATAACCTACAAACGACTATTCCTGGCTGTTTTGCAGCTGGTGAAGCAAACTTCTCTGACCACGGTGCAAACCGTTTAGGAGCAAGCGCACTTATGCAAGGGCTAGCCGATGGTTATTTTGTACTACCATATACTATAGGAGACTATCTTGCTGACGAGATACGCACAGGAGCTATTTCTACAGAAACTGCAGAGTTTGATGCTGCCGAAAAAGTAACCCGTGAGCGCATAGAGAAGTTGATGAATGGCTCCGGAACACACTCTGTAGATTACTATCACAAGAAATTAGGTCTTATCATGTGGAACAAATGTGGCATGTCGCGCAATGCAACTGACCTACAAAGCGCAATGGACGAGATTGCTGCACTACGCGCAGATTTTTGGAAAAACGTACGTGTTCCAGGCACAACGGATACAAAAAACCAAGAGTTGGAAAAAGCGGGCCGTGTAGCAGATTTTTTAGAACTCGGAGAGCTTTTTGCAAAAGACGCATTAACACGTAACGAGAGCTGTGGCGGTCATTTCCGCGAGGAATACCAAACTCCAGACGGTGAGGCAATGCGTGACGATGAGAACTTTGCTTTTGTGAGCGCATGGGAATATAACGAAAACCCACGTGAAGCAAAACTTCACAAAGAAGACCTCATGTTTGAAAATGTCGAACTGGTTACCAGATCGTATAAATAATAGACTTTTAAATGTCGTGCTTTTACGGAAGTGTGGCAACCTAAATAAACAAAGTATGAAACTTACTTTAAAAATATGGAGACAGGCTGGTCCTGAATCTAAAGGCAAGATGGTAACCTATCCAGTAGATGGAATAGATGGAGACATGTCTTTCTTGGAAATGATGGATATCCTTAATGAGGGGTTAATCAATAATGGTGAAGTGCCAGTAGAATTTGACCATGACTGTCGCGAGGGAATTTGTGGTTCTTGTAACATGATGATTAACGGACAACCACACGGTCCACAGCGTCTTACCACAACCTGCCAGTTACATATGCGCAAGTTTAATGACGGTGATTCTATAACCATTGAGCCATGGAGAGCAGCCGCTTTTCCTGTTATAAAAGACTTAATAGTGGACCGTACAGCGTTCGACCGCATACAGCAAGCAGGTGCTTATGTGTCTGTAAACACCTCAGGTAACACACAAGACGCAAACGCTATTCCTATAGAAAAGGCAAAGGCAGACGAAGCTTTTCATAGCGCAACTTGTATAGGTTGTGGTGCATGTGTTGCTGCTTGTAAAAATGCAAGTGCGATGTTATTTACTAGCGCAAAGATTTCACAGTTTGCATTATTACCGCAAGGTGAGGTAGAGGCGAGCGACCGTGTGCAAAACATGGTACGCCAAATGGACTTAGAAGGATTTGGCAACTGCACGAACACAGGTGCATGCATGATTGAGTGTCCTAAAGGAATTAAGTTAGAAAATATAGCACGCATGAACAGTGAGTATCTTAAAGCTGAGATTGCTGGGTAATCGTCTTCTTGTCTCGTCCTAAATAATCAATATGGATTATTATGGATAAATTTATTATTTAAAGCTCAACGATGCTAGCATTGTTGAGCTTTTTTGATTTGTACTGTTTTCTTTTAAGTTTATTTTGTTTGGGCATCTGTTGTGGTGTAGGCAAGCGATTGGATAGGTGTGGTCTAAAATGATGAGTAAGATTCGGGGTAAAGACACAAAACCAGAAACCTTATTGCGCAAAGTGTTGTAGGCTAATATTCACGTGTGTCGCAAAATTTCAGAAAGATGCCTAGTAAACCAGATATGGCCAAACCCACATACGAACTAGCTGTTTTTGTAGATGATGAGTTTTGGCATGGTCATAAATGGCAAACCCGAAAAAAAAATAAAATCTAATAATGGTTTCTGAATTCCTAAGATTGAGCGCAATACGCAACGCTGCGACGAGGTCAATAAAGTTTTAAAAGAAATAGGCTATGCTATTTAAAAATATACATTGCAACGCATGCATGAAAATCTAGATGAAATGACCGAAGAAATAAATGAGGTGGTTAAGACGCAAAGCAATCTTTGCGTAAATAAACAACGTAACGGTTAAGAATAACAAAAGTATTATGCACATTTTTAGCCGGCTCCCCTGTCTTTATCTTTAGTTATTTAAAAATCCTGATCCATTGACAAGACCGGGTCAAGATGGTAAACTTAGCACCGTATGCGAGGTGCGAATTAACCATAGTGTTTACAAAAAGAAGCAGCACGACATATTCCTGCCTTATGAAAATACAGTCAGCAAAGTATCTGTTCATGATATCAAAGACCCCGAATTTAAAGTTTCAGAGATCTTTGCTGGCGCAGGTGACCTTGAGGCGGGCCTCGAAAAAGCAGGGCTTAAATGCCCTGCGCTTAATGAAACCGATAGAGAGATTGTTAGACATTGAGAAACAGCCACCCCAACCGGAATGTTTTAGTTATTCGTATAACAAGTACTTATCGTTAAATAATACGGAGTAACGGTAGATTTAGTGGTAGGTTATTTTCCTTCTCTGGCATTTGATTATACTTGTAAAAAGTCAGTATTAGAAGACGAGCGAGGTTCTTTTTCTGTAAAGATGCGAGAGCCATTAAAGAAGTAATGCCACCTATATGGGTATGTGAGAATGCAAAAGAACTACAAAGATGGGAATGTTTTGAAACATTACAATAAATAACTTCTGCAGAAGATAGGATGGGGCAACACACAGTAAGTCCGTCGCAAGTTTCAAAAGTGATTCACTATAATATATTCAAAAAAGAGATCAGCTTATTCTTGCTGGCGTCCGCAAAGAAATTAATGCAACCTACCGTAGTTCCATCTCCAATAATAGAATATTTTATTTAAGTGGGAGGAAATCAGGAACGGCTCGCAGGATATATTGCGACGAACCGTTCCTAAAAATAGCCTAGACCATTCGGAAAAACAAACAGAACGCTACCATTCTTAGGATAAGAAGATCGTTTACTGTTAAAGGTCAGCGCAAAGACCCCTATCTTGCCTTTTGCTTTAAGATGTGAACCGTGCGGGTCTGCAATACATCTCAAAAATAGTTGCCATATAGAAACGAAACATATTTATGTGTCCCCATAGATTTTAATTAGAAACTTCTAAAGTAAAACATTATTTTAGAACCATGTTAAAATCTAAACTTCCAGGTGTTACCGACTCTATATTTACCGTGATGAATGAACTCGCACAACAATACGGTGCGATTAATCTCTCGCAAGGTTTTCCTAACTTTAAGGTAGATCCTATACTTAAAGAGTTACTGCAAAAAGCAGTGCAAGATGATAAAAACCAGTACGCCCCCATGCAGGGATTATTCTCGTTGCGCGCTGCTATATCGGGTATGACACAGCAAGTTCATGGTGCTTTTTACAATCCAGAAAACGAAATTTGCTTAACTGCTGGTGCAACACAAGCTATTTTTACTGCGATACAAGCTACGGTTCATACTGGGGATGAAGTCATTTTATTCGCACCAGCTTATGATTGCTATGAACCAGCGATAATACTTGCAGGCGCAACTGCAGTGCCTATTACACTTTCCCTACCCCACTTTAAAGCAGACTGGCAACAGGTGGCAGACGCTATAACACCCAGGACCCGCATGATTGTAATCAACAGCCCACACAACCCTAGTGGCGTGATGTGGAGCCATGAAGACATGCTCGAGCTGCAACGACTTGCAGTCGCCCATGACTTGCTTGTGATTAGTGATGAGGTTTATGAGTATATCGCATTTGACAACCGCACGCATCACAGTGCCAGCCGTTATGAAGGATTGAAGGAACGCTGTTTTGTCATAGGGAGTTTTGGTAAGACTTTTCACATTACCGGCTGGAAAATTGGCTATTGCCAGGCACCAGCAAAACTCATGGCGGCGTTTTTTAAAGTACATCAGTATGTGGTTTTTTGTGTAAACCATCCTATGCAAGATGCACTTGCCACCTATCTAGAACAGCCAGCGCGCTATCTGGACTTAGGAACCTATTACCAGCGCAAACGTGACCTGTTTCTTAGTCTTATTGAAAAAAGCAAATTCACGTATATGCCAGCGCACGGCTCCTACTTTCAGCTGCTGGATTACAGCGCGATATCAAAGGAGCGAGACCATGATTTTGCTAGAAAATTAACTATAGAAAACAAAATAGCTTCCATACCCATATCTGTGTTTATGGAAAATAAAGACACCCGTTTACTGCGATTTTGCTTCGCCAAAGAAGATGATGAGCTCTTAAAAGCAGCTGCAGTTTTGAATGGGTTGTGATCATCAATTATTACCTTTAGCGATTAGAAAAAAAACATGATTTTAGAACAACTGCGCGCAACCATCATACAAGCAAACCTAGCTTGGGAAAACCCAGAAACAAATCTTGCTTACTTTAGTAAACAACTCGCTACACTTTATGGGAAAACAGACCTTGTGGTGTTACCAGAAATGTTTACCACAGGTTTTTCCATGAACCCTCAGGAGCTTGCGAGCGGGAATGAGCTTATTGTATGGATACAACAACATGCTGCTCGTGGCAATTTTGCCATATACGGCAGCGCGATGTTTAAAGAAGAGGCTGTTTTTGTAAATAAAGGCATTTTCATGCGTCCTGACGGCACCTATGATACATATAACAAAAGGCACACCTTTACCCTTGCTGGCGAGCACGAGATTTACGCCAGAGGCACTGCGCCCGTAATAGCAACCTACAAAGGCTGGAAATTTAACCTGCAAATTTGTTATGACCTACGTTTTCCTGTTTTTGCACGCAATACACGAGATTATGACGTGCTGCTTTACGTGGCAAACTGGCCCGTGCCTCGTGTAAATGCGTGGGATGCGCTACTTAAAGCACGTGCCATAGAAAACATGTGTTATTGCATAGGCGTAAACCGCGTGGGAACTGACGGCAACGGTATGGATTATAGTGGTCACTCACAAGTTTATGATGTGCTAGGTCACGAGTGCAGCGAGCACCCATGGGAAACAGCAGGAACACAAAATTTTGTTTTAGATAAACAACATATCAAAAGTTTGCGTTCCAAGCTTCGGTTTTTACAAGACCGCGACGGGTTTAAACTTGCATAATTCGTTTTAAAAAAGTTTTGTTTTTGTTTTAATTTTCGCGGTGAATACCTCAGTAAACTGGTTTTTGTTAATTATCATTTCCATTCCTCAGGCGTTGTATAACCCGCGAGTGTTTTCACCTAAGTTACAATCGGAAACGAACCCTTTGTTATGACTTGAATCTAAGAATAGTTATATAACGGCGACTACGCGAAGATTCGGTGTTTTGCGGTTTTTCCAAAACATGGCCACAACATAATATGCCCATGAAGACGCCTAAAACTTATTCATAAGCATAACGCCGCTTCGCAGCAAACACTTTTTGTAGGTTTAAGTCGATTATAGGTGATTCCTTAGCGGTTTTTTAACCTCCCCCGTTTTAAATAAATACCGCAATTTGTTAATTTCATAAAATCGTGCTTTAGTTGGCCATCGCTTTTCAGGCAGAAAGCCCATGCATTAAAACCTAAAAGTGCAAACGACTTTTTTTCTTTTTTTAAGAAATGAAACAGCCATCTAACCGACTCTTACTAAGTAGTAATTCGGGATAAGGCATCGCCTTTTTGCTCACAAGGATTTAGTACTTTTGCAACTTTAAAAAACGACAATGCATTTTCATAATCTTACCATACATCAAGTCACTAAAGTAACCTCACAAGCAGTAGAACTCGTCCTAAGCTTGCCGGATGCTCTTAAAACCTCATTTATATACAAGTCAGGCCAGTACCTCACGTTGCGTGCAACCATAAATGGGGTGGACACCCGCAGGGCATATTCCATGTCTAGCGCGCCCCAAGACGGTGTACTTACCGTCGTAGTTAAGGCTGTGGAAAAAGGCGTTTTCTCCAATTATGCGATGACCCTGCGCGCTGGCGAAAGCATTCAGGTAGCAGAACCAAAGGGGTTTTTTGTACACGAGCCCGTTATTGGTGATATTTTACTCATAGCTGCTGGTAGCGGTATCACGCCTATTTTTTCCTTACTTAAGACCTATCTGGCACAAAGCACGCACAACGTAGCCTTGCTTTATGGTAATCAGAGTGTTTCACAAACCATTTATTACGAGCAACTTAATGACCTACAAGACCAGTATGGCGACCGTTTTAAACTTACGTATTGCTTTTCAAGAGAAGACCGCGATGCAGCACTATTTGGCCGAGTGAGTAAATCTAATCTGAATTACTTTCTCAAACAGCACGTGAGTGACTTCGCTTTCGCAAAAGCGTACCTATGTGGTCCAGAAGAAATGATACACGTGGTAAGTGATAACCTGATTGAGCAAAACATTTTAACCAAGGAAGCGATAAATTTTGAGCTCTTTACAACTACGGACGCTAAAATGGCAATTACCGAAGATGGCTATTTAACAGAGCTTACAGTGATTCTGGACGACGAGAAACACGTCATTGTCATGAAACGCAACGAGACCATGCTCGACGTCATGCTTAAAAACGATATAGACGCGCCCTATAGTTGTCAGGGTGGGATTTGTAGTAGCTGCGTAGGTGTAATTGAGCAAGGGACAACAACTATGCTTAAAAACAATATTCTTACAGACGGTGAGATTGCAAAAGGACTTACACTCACTTGCCAGGCTCGTCCCACGAGTGCACAGGTTACTGTCAACTTTGACGAAGTCTAAGGAATCAATACTGCTTAGGAAATAATTTACAATGGTTTCTGACAAAAGCCGGGTTCGTTCACCGCTGCGTTCGATAAATCGATAATTACAGCTTTTATTGAACTCAAAAATAGTCAATACCGTGTTCACAGATGCAGACTTAAGTCCGCATCTGTGAACAGACGTATGAATAACTATAAAGCCCTAAACTTTACCATACCATTAAAATTCCGTAATTTTCTACCAAAGAATGTACAATGATTAAAAGAACAGTTACTGGCGTGGAACAAGCACTGGAAGGAGTGCAAGATGGCATGACCCTTATGGTAGGTGGTTTCGGCCTATCAGGAATTCCTGAAAATAGTATTGCTCAGCTTGTAAAGGCCGGCGTTAAAGACCTTACCTGTATTTCGAACAATGCTGGTGTGGACAGTTTTGGCCTAGGTCTTTTACTACAAGGCAAACAAATTAAAAAAATGATATCGTCTTATGTAGGGGAGAACGACGAGTTTGAACGCCAAATGCTAAGTGGTGAGCTCGAGGTAGACCTTATACCTCAAGGCACACTTGCTGAGCGCTGTCGTGCAGCACAAGCTGGAATCCCTGCGTTTTTTACGCCCGCAGGCTATGGAACTGAAGTCGCAGAAAATAAAGAAGTGCGTGACTTTAATGGCAAACCCCATATTTTAGAACACGCCTTTAAAGCTGATTTTGCTTTCGTTAAAGCATGGAAAGGTGACGAAGCTGGCAACCTTATTTTTAAAGGAACTGCTAGAAACTTCAATCCGGTAATGTGCGGTGCAGCAACTATAACCGTTGCCGAAGTTGAAGAACTAGTACCAGCAGGAACCCTAGACCCAAACGAAATACACATTCCAGGGATTTTTGTGAAACGTATTTTTCAAGGAACGAATTATGAAAAGCGCATTGAACAAAGAACCGTTAGAAAAAAACCATAATATGTTAAGCAAAGAACAAATCGCACAAAGAATCGCAAAAGAAGTTAAAGATGGGTACTACGTGAACCTAGGCATAGGAATTCCTACGCTGGTAGCAAACTTTGTACCTAACGGGATAGCTGTGGAGTTTCAGTCAGAAAACGGGGTACTGGGCATGGGGCCGTTTCCCTTTGAAGGTGAGGAAGATCCAGATGTTATAAATGCAGGTAAA
>Ga0222647_1000591_pt1 | contig 14618 bp, 15 predicted proteins | sample AntAcemetagen333_FD_179864 | JGI IMG/M metagenome (GOLD analysis project Ga0222647, IMG submission 179864) | Saline water microbial communities from Ace Lake, Antarctica - #333 | ecosystem: Environmental > Aquatic > Non-marine Saline and Alkaline > Saline | place: Antarctica: Ace Lake...
AAGTATATAGATGCTTATACTATGTAAACAACACGGATTGGCTTGAAAAAATAAAAAACGGATGCAGAACAAAAGCAGAATCGTCCATAGCCGATAAAAATCGGCTACGTCGTTTCTGCGGACGTTCTGCACCATTAGAAAAAAAGAAAACCCTAATCGTTCAAGAACACAATAGTGTTTTTAATCTTTGAAGTGCGTAACTTCGAGTTATGCACTTCATCATTTTTTCAAATTTAAAATCAATAATTATGAGTATCATAAAGAATTTTCGCAATCCGTGGGAAGATGATAATTGGGTCTTGCAGACGGATGTGTTGGATACGAGTGTGTTGGATAATAATGTCTTGAATGATTTTACCTCTGATAATGAAGAAGATTATGAAATTGCTAATGAAAAAATTAACATTGGCAAAGGAAATCTAATACTGATTTTTTCAAGATGGATGACAGACAAATATAATAGACGTTATAAAGAAAGTTATTTAAAAGAAAATTTTGAAAAAGGAAATAAAATGTGGGATTATATAGTTGTTCCCCAACAATTAGGTGCTGCTTTAGATTGGGTAAAGAAATATAAAAAAAAATATCCCGATATTCCTTTTCACAATGTAATTATAATAACACACGGTGTCAAGGGACAATTGAATATTGCTCAACCCAGAGGGTCTGGAAGTTGGCTTTATGGAACTGATGTAAATGACTATAAGGATGGTAAAATTGGTTCAACTACCTACAAAGGTAAAGCAATGGATTTACTAAAATATTTAGGCGAAAATATGTATGAAGGTGGAAATATATTATTTTTCGCATGTTCAGGAGGTCAGGCTGATGCAAAGTTAGGTTCAGTAGCTTCTTCTCTTGGGAAATTTTACCATGATGAAGGTAAAATAATAAATATGTTTTTTAACAAGGACCAGTCAAAATTATATTCAAAAGGTCCTGCAAGTCCTCGTTCAATACCTTGGGAAGGAGGTTTGTCAGGGAATATAAATACAGGTTGGCGTTTTGTTCAATCTACTGTCGATGAAGATAATAAAATTAAAACTGCAGACTTAAAATCAGATTTGGCTTTATATAAAGATAGTGATTTTGGTAATGCACCATATCCTGACGTAATAAGACCCCATTAATTATGAAAATGAAATATTCTTTTATAATTAACGTGTTCTTTATCGTTCAAATAATTGGTTGTCAATCTAATTCACCAGTAGAACTCACTTCTTTCAAAACATACGAATTAGACACGATGAATTATGGATTAGGATTAGACACTTGTTTGATTGAAATAGAGAGGAAGGGAAATTATGATAAAATTAAGTTGATACATGAAGTTGCAAGTTATTATTCTGGTGAACATATAAGAGGTGACTTTTATATTCGTAATGATACTATATTTTTATCAACTAAATATGATAAATCAAAAGATAAATATTCAAATTCTCACTTTTTAAGTTTATCAAGTGTTGTATATGAATATAGTTTTCGTACAGATACATTTTATCAATACTACGTAGATAACATTAGGAATTGTGAATTTTTTGAAAAATAAAAAACGGATGCAGAACAAAAGCAGAATCGTCCATAGCCGATAAAAATCGGCTACGGCGTTTCTGCGGACGTTCCATGCTATCGATAAAAAACATAACAAGTAAGCACTATTTTTTTAAACAAAAAAAAAGTAACATTATAAGTATGAGAAAATCTCAATGGTTATTCCTTATTGGAATAATAGTATTATTAGCGAGTTGTTCAAAAGCAACAATTGAACCACAAACAAATTTAGGTGTTCTTTCGGAGTTTAAATCCTATCAATTAAACAAAGAGGAAATAGTAAAAAATGAAGAGGATACCGAAGATGAAGTTAATAACAACATCATGTTTCCTATTAGTGAAGACCTGAAATCTGTTATGCTAACGGAACAAAATCGAAAAATAGTTCTTGATTTAATCCATGAAAAAGGACTTGATTTTGTGCCTGTTAGAGAATTACTTGAAAAAAATCCATTATTGAAAAATTATTTTCGTGACTTTGCTGCCACTATGACCCAAAAAGGAGATGTCTATGAAGCTGTTATCTATGTTCCAAACATTGAAAAAGCAGATTATCAATTACATCCTCTTGTTTCACCAGGTTTGGAAGTTGAAGATGACGAAGCAGCAGGTATTAACGACTTTATTTTCAGTTGGATACTTGACGAGAAAGGTAATTATCAAGAAATTGTAATTGGAGAAGAACAGGCTCTTGAAATTTCTTATCCTTTATTTATCATTACACCTCATCCAATCGAAGCTAGCATTAATAGTTCTGCTAATTTACAAGGATTCACAGCAAACGATTTAAATAATGCAACTGCCTCTTATAGAAGCAACGGAGGTTATGCTTCCAATGAATTCAAAATTAACCATCGTTACGAAGGTAGTGGAAATTCTGAATTTGCAATATCATCAGGACATATTTTTTATAATAGTAATTTATTCCCTACTGCGTCTATTGGACAAAATTTAAAAGAGGATAATGGCAGTTACACATGGTGGAAAGAAATAAGAGAAGTAGATAAAGATGATATTGGTAAAGACTTATCACATTGGGAACAAATTAGCGATAATTGGGTGCCTCGTGATGATTATAAGATGTACTTTAATACTTATGAAAGAGATTGGGCAAGTACAAATAAGTATTTGGGACAAGGAGAATGGGAAGGAGCTACACTAAATTTAGAGGGTCGTAGAACATACCTGTCTGAATGGTATGCTTTTGACCCTGATAATAGTGTCAGTAAAAGAATGTACATACAAACTATTTGGTCAGATTGGGCTAAGGATTTTACCGATTCCAAAGGTCGTTTGAAAATATGGAGAGTGAACTAAATCATTACTTTTTATAAGACATTTAATATTTTTTTTGAATTAGTCAGCTATGAAACAACATATGTTTTATAGCTGACTTTCTAATAAAAACAATTATGAAAGTAGCGATAATGTTATGTTTATCTTTTTTATGTGTAACAAATTTATTTGCTCAGCATTCAAGTATCGTTTTCAATTTTAATGATGTTCATGTTGGAAGGAATGTAAGTTTGCTTTACAAATTCAATAAATCTAAGCATCAACCATACTTAGGTATAAAATACCATATAAACTCTTTGGTACATGATAATCAAAATAATGTCCATAAGAATAGATTTTATGCTTTTAATTTTTGGCAGCATTTCGGAATACAAGGTGGGTACAATTATAAATATCCACTAAATGACAATGTAAATTTAATTGGATTTTACGATAATCAACTTACGTTTTCAGGATCAAGAAGTGAAGCAATTTTTCCTGTTGCCATTGGTGATAATGGAGAAGTACTGTACATATTAGATGTTATTGAGTTTAAGGAAATAAAAGCAATGGAGCAAAATTTTGGTTTAGGTCTTGAAGTTGATTTAACTTATAATTTATTTTTAGACTTAAAGTTCGGTGGAGGTATTGCCTATATATGGGATATTCCGTTTGAATATGCACCAGGAAGGTTTTTTGCTTCAGATAGACACACTTGGGAATTTAGTACATTGTTTACTGTTGGTTTAGGAATAAAATTAAATAACAAATAAGACAGCATGGAACAAACGCAGAATCGTCCATCCCGAGAATTCGGGACGGCGTTTCTGCAAACGTTAGCAAACATTAAAACCAAAATTGATAAAAGAACTATATATAAAACTAGCCAATGAATTTGGTGTAACAGAAGAGGAATTCTTCTCCTTGGCTAAAGGTATTTAATGCCAAACGGAGAAAGTTTAGAAGGGATTGGGATTTCACCTGATGTATATATAAAAAACACAGAAACCTCAATTAACAGCAACATTGACTTAGTTATTGAGAAAGCTATTAATTATCTCTTCATAGAGTACAATATTGAATAAAACGTTTGCTAACACTGCATAAAAAACGTAGGGCATTTGTGCTAAACTGAAAGTTTTGTGCATTTTAACGAAGTCCGCCAAATATAAAAATTGGCGTTTAAGATGAAAAATAAAAGCAAAATATTTATATTTTGCTAAGTAATAAACCGAAACGGAAGTGCATATTAATTGCCCTACGTTTCTTATACTAGACGTTAGCAAAAATTTAATCAACTTACCTACAAATGAATAAAGCTTTCTCAAAAGAAGAAAATATTTTATATAGCTTTTTAAATACTGTGTACCCTCTTACAGAATTGGAGTTTAAGCCCATAGCTGAAATTTTAAAAAAGAAAAAATACAAAAAGGGAGAAATTATTCTAAATATTGGTCAAGTTGAAACAAAAACTAGTTTATTAATTAAAGGCTTTGTTCATCAGTACGAAATAATTGAAGGGGAGTTGTTTACAATTGATTTTTCGCTTTCCGGTATGAGTTTTAACAATTTCACTAATTATATAGAAAACTCGCCTTCAAATCAAATACAAAAGGCAATGACTGATGTAGAAGTTCTTTATTTTAAAAAACAAGATATTGAAAAGTTACTATTAAAAAGCCAACCTTTTTGCTACATCTACACTAAGCTATTTGAACAAGTACATTCAGAGCGTGAAAAAAGGTCTTTACTCTTGCAACACAAAGATGCCTTTAAAAAGTATGAATTATTTCTAAAAACAATTGAAAAATCTAAAGTATTCATAGAAGAAATACCTCAAAAATTAATTGCAAATTACTTAAGTATGACACTTGAATCTTATAGCCGAGTAAAAAAGGAATATCTAAAAAAGTAAATTCGCTTATTGATTTGAAATAAGTTTTATTCCTTAAAATTGTTTCACCTTTGTGGAAATCTGCATATTATGAAATTTATTTATCTTTTATTTTTACCTTTACTTTTGAGTTGCTCAAAAGAGGAACATTTAGAGGTCATTGGAGTTATCGAAGAATTTAGTCTACAATCAAACATTATTAACGATAGCTATCCTATTTATGTTTATTTACCAGAAAATTATTCCAATGATTCTTCCAATCAATTGATAATTGGTTTAGATGGTGATACTCGGTTCAATGCTATAGCAAATCTAATTTCCAATAAAACTCAGAACGGAAGTATGCCACCTTCTATTTTAATATCTATTGGGAACAATAAAAATAGAAATCGAGATTATACGCCAACATCTTATGATCACGGTACTGGAGGTGCTAATAACTTTTATCAGTTTATTAAAGAAGAACTGATACCTGAACTCGAATCAAGATATAATTTAGACCCATCAAATAATAAAACACTAATTGGGCATTCTTTTGGTGGGTTATTCACACAGTATGTTATGGCACAAAATAGGCAAGATAACCCATTCAATAAATTTATTGCAGGTGGCACATCATATTGGTACGATTCAGGTGTTATATTCGAATATGAACAGAATTATGCAAATGAAAACATTGACTTAGACGTAACATTTTATAATGGAATGGGAACCTTAGAAGGAGGCGTTTTGCTGGCGTCTTTTGAGGAAATGAATGAGCGTATAGACAATAGAAACTATCTGAATTTTAAGCATAAAAATGAATTAATAGAAAAAAGCGGACATACGGGTTCTGCACATACAATATTTAAAAAAGGATTAGACTATGTATTCAGTAATTAGAATAATTACAATTATCGGTTTGTTGGCTATCAGTAACACGCTATACGCTCAAAAAACCAACAACAACTCTTTAGAAGTAGGTGTATTGGGAGCAGGCGATGAATCATTATATTACGGAGGCTACAGCAAATTTATCGTACCGCTGTCTAATAAAACAAATTATTTTACGATTTCTTTTGCTCTAACTGCCTATTTCGATTTTAAAGGAGAATCAGAACCAAATGCTTATTTAGTAGATGATATTGATATGCGATTAATACCAACTGTTAATTTGGGGTATTCGTTAAATTTAAATAAAGTCCAATTAAATTTTGAAGTACCAATTGGTTTAAGTTATGCCCATACAAGAGGTACTTTGGTAAATGAAAGAATAGGTTTCGAACGAGATTATTCCAATAATGAAGTTTTCTTTAATTATGGATTTTCTTTTTCACCAAAATACAAGATTAATAATTCTAATAGCATTGGACTTACTACATTTCTACCTTTTATTAAGGACAAAGCTCAATCTGGATATCAGATTGGAATTGGGTGGACAAAAACTTTTGCTAACAATTTATCTAAAAAATAGGACGATTATTGCTTGACCAATGGCTTGGACTTATTTACGGGGTCGCCATGTTTTTAATTTGTATTTTAACTAATAATAAAGTTAAGAAAAAATTAAAAATATGGCTTCTTGCTTTACGGAAAGTTAAATACTTACCAACTGCCCTACTTGCCATATACTAAACGTTGGCAGTAATCTGAACATAATTAATTTCGAAAAAAGTTGAATAAAATAATATTAGATTTTGTAATTGTAACCAGTGGAGCAATAGGATATTTTATAAGTATATCTCTAATCACTACTTCTTTTTATAAGAATCGTGCAAATAATTACCTATCCCTTTCATTATTCTTGCTAACCAGCACAACCCTATTAGGATGGCATGATCCTGAAGAGGGAATTTTCGAACTCTTGCACAGTATCATGTGGGAATTTCTGGTTGCAGTTACCTTATTTACATATTTTCTAGTTCAAATTCAGCATAAGCACCTTAAAAAGAATTGGTATAAATGGCTTTACTTCCCTTTTTTTAGCACTTTGATTATTGAGGTTTTTCTTCATTTAGATTTTAATTTTAACCTTTATAATTCTTCTTTTGAAGAGGAAGGGTATGTTGTTCAGTTATTTTATAGTCTTGAGGATGGCTTATCATTTTTATATAATGTTGTTTTAATCTTTTGGGGAAGAAATTTAATAAAACGTTCTAATGATATTTCAGAAGGAAAAAGACGTTGGTTGTTAAAATTAAACCTATTTCTTATATGCATCATTGCGATTTGGCTTTTGTCTAATTTAGAAGATGATTTATTCGATTCAGAATATGCTATAAATTTTCTATGGATAATACTTTCCTTTTTATCATGGTGGATATTATATTACGGAGTATTCAAATTACAGATAGTCGTTCAAAAAGACGAAATATACCAATATTTAACATCAATAGGAGCAAATAGTGCTCAGACAAAAAAGGGAATAAACAAAGCCACTACTTCTAAGATTATTACTGAGTTATATGCATTAATGGATGAGGAGAAATTATACAAAAACCCTCTTTTAAACAGATTAGATTTAGCAACTCGGTTAGGAATTAGTGAAGGATATTTGTCTCAAGTTATAAATCAGGAAATCAATAAAAGTATAATTCAGTTTGTAAATGAATATCGAATTGAGGCTGCTAAAGAGCTATTGAATAATCCTGTATTTAATAAATATTCTGTTGAAGCCATTGGCATGGAAGCTGGTTTCAAATCTAAAAGTGCATTCTATAGCACTTTCAATACCAATACAGGAATATCTCCAGGAGCCTTCAGAAAGCTTCAAAAAACGTCCTAATTCGTATATTTCTATTGTTTCAGGACTTCTACAATCCTAAAATCACCTTTTATCTTTTTGATATCCATACTTTTGCTGTAGTAAATCAAAAAAAATCAAAAAAAATGAAAAAATCAATTTCAAAATCACTCTTTCTCATTACTGTCATTTTGTATCAAACCCTTTCGAGTTGTAGTTCTGACAATTCTATTCTGGGATCAATTACTGGTTCAAATAATATAGTAACAATATCGAGAGAATTACCTGCTTTTAATAAAATTCATATTGAAGGTGATTTGACAATAAATATCCAGCAAGATTCGACACAAGAAGTTGCAATAAATGTAAATGACAATCTTCAGGATGTTATAATAACTAATGTTGACAACAATACTTTATTTGTTTCTCTTAGAAATGGTTCTTATAAGAATACAACGTTCGAATTAAATATCCAGATGCCCTTTTTACAGGAGTTTCAAATGAATGATGATACTCAAGGAAAAATAGATTTTGTCCTTGATCAACTTGATATAAAAATAAACGACTCCGCACAGCTGGAGTTAATAGGTTCCTCTGAATCCCTAAATATAAACCTTGGAGACGATAGTAGAATAGATGGTTTTTTATTTGCTACTACATCTTTGGGTGCTAATGTACAAGATGATTCTGAATTAAGTATTACCTGTAATAGTGAATTAAACGGTAGTGTAAGTGATGACTCAATACTTCGCTACAAAGGAAGCCCCGTAATAAATGCAACGACCTCGGATGGTGGTGAAATTATTGATGCAAATTAATTACTAACATAAATAAGTGAAAAAATACTATGAAAACAATAAAATACTTTCTTCTAATATTAATAGTTGCCCTAACTCATTCTAAAATATACGCCCAAAAAGATAGTACGATACAAAATAGTATTACTATTTCAACAGGGTTGAATCAAGGATATTTTAAAGATTTAAATTTTTCGCCTTTAAACTACTCCATTTCTGGTGTAAATTACGGAACAACTTACTCGAGAATAAATAACAAAAGTATTTTTCTGACTTCTATAGATTTTAATAACAATAAGGTAAATACAATTCAACAAACAGTTTTTCCCAAATCTAAATATATTCAAGGAAAAGTAAAAATAGCTTACCTTAGAAAGGTAAATAAAATCTCAAAAAAAGTTGATTTTTTTCTTGGTGGTCAATATCAATCAAATATTGATTATATAGATTTTCTAGAAGAATCTACTTCCTTTCTAGCAGCTCACAGTCTTGGTATTTCTTTTTATGGGGAATTTCATTTTAATAATAAACACGCTATAAATGCTTCTATTTCTTTACCCTTATTTACACTAATGGTTAGGCCTCCTTTTTCAGGTTTTGATGAAGAATTAGATGAAAACATAGACAACGACAAACCATTACGTTTAATCACAGATGGGTATTTTACTTCAGTAAATAAATATGTGTCTCCAAGTTTTTCAATTCAATATGAATATAATCTAACCAAGCGTTTTTCAATATCGGGAGAATATCAAATGAATTATCAAAATCAGAGCAAGAATGATAGGTTTATATCTTATCAAAACCAAATACGAATAGGGCTAAGCCATAAATTTTAAACAATGAAAAATAACAAATACATTCTTATCACATTATTATTTAGCATTATAGTACTAAATTCTTGTGAAAAAATAATTTTAGGAGAAGATGAAATAAACTCTCCTGAGAATAATTTCGAACTCTTATGGAATGACTTCAATGTGCATTACGCACTTTTTGGAGTTAAAAATATTAATTGGCAAGATGCTTATAACAGATACAGGCCACAAGTAAACCCGAACACTTCTAATGTGGAACTTTGGGACATTACTTCTAATATGCTTGATTTATTAAATGATGGACACACTACATTAATAGACGTCAACAGCAATTTAAAATTTGAATCAGGTGATTCACTTAATGTTATAGCGGAAAGTGAATTTGATTTAAACTTATTGAAAACCAAATATCTAGATTATCTAACAAATTCTTCTGAACCAGATATCTCATTCGGTAAATTAAAAAATAAAGATATTGGTTATGTTCATTTATCTAGTGTCGAAGGTGACAACCCTGAAATTATTGACAACATAATTCAACAATTAAAACAGCATAAAGCTATAGTTGTTGACATAAGAAACAATGGTGGTGGTAATGATGATTATGCTCATAGAGTTGCAGGTGCTTTTGCAGATGGAGCGCATTTTATTTATACTGTACAGACAAAAAATGGAACAGGTATTGACGATTTTGATGCTAAAACTAAATGGTTTACAAAACCAGAAGGAACAGAACAATTTTTAAAACCAGTAATTTTACTAACGGATAGAGTTACTGCAAGTGGAGCAGAAATATTTACCCTAAATATGAAAGCATTTAATCATATTACCGTTATTGGAGACACAACAGCTGGAGACCACTCAGACCAAAGTGATTTAAGGTTTCTTCCAAACGGATGGGTTTATACCTATTCACCACAATTGTATTTAATGCCAAACGGAAAAAGTTTAGAAGGGATTGGGATTTCACCTGATGTATATATAAAAAACACAGAAACCTCAATTAACAGCAACATTGACTTAGTTATTGAGAAAGCTATTAATTATCTCTTCATAGAGTACGATATTGAATAAAACGTTTGCTAGCAATGTATAAAAAACATAGGGCATTTGTACTAAACTGAAAGTATTTACAGTTAATACAATCTATTTTTGGGGAAAACCATTGGACTTTATAGGTGAAATTTATAGCGTATTAAAGGTAAATGGAATATTAGTTTTGACATTTGCTCAAAAAGACTTTATGAAAAACCTTCCTTTTGTCAAAGAGCCAATTGTTTTTTAAATCATGCCGATACTACTTCCCAACTATCGCCATATTATCTGCATCAAATTTATAATTTACAATCTTCCCATTTATAATTAATGCTATCGCCTGTTCAACAATTTCTATTGGTGCAATAAACCATTCTCTGGGCGTATGTCTTTTTCCTTTTTCATCAAATACGTCTAATTCCAAACAAGAATTTCCAAAAAAATTGTGAAGCAACTGTTCTAATTTTTGAGGATTCATATTAAAACATTTCCAAACACCTTCAATACTGACCGCAGCCATTAAATAAGTGGGTTCTTTTTCTGCGTTTTTGATTCTTTCTGCGACTTCCATTTTTGAATAACCGATTTTGTAAAGGTGTGGTATAGCTGTAATTTGCTGGTCTTTACTTTTTGATTTCAAAACATAAATATAGCCTGCTGCCTCATCTTCGGGCGTGATATTGCTGAAATTTTTAATAAAATCTTCATTTACTTTGTCCATATCCTGTGTCACCATTTTTCCGTTGGCATGAAGTGTTTTGTACAACGATTGAAACATCATATCGGATTCGGTTCCATTTTCAAATATTATTCGTGTCCTTCCATCAGGTCGATTATGAACGCCACTTTTAAAAACTTGAACCTTTTTATCGAACAAAACAGCTTCCAAATAAAGTAGAATTCCATTATTCACATAATATGCTCCTTTTTGTAAGGATTCGTAATTAAATTCTATCAGCTTACGCTTCCCGGCTGATAAATCTTTTTGAACAGCTTTAAATAACGATTCATATTTATCAAAATCTTTGCAAGGTTTTCTACGAGCAACGAAATCCGTTTTTGCCCTTTCGTAATCTTTTGGCGTATGTTTGAAATCAAATAAACCCTCAGAGTCATCGCTCAAAATATTTAGCAAATCATCATTCAATAAATCATCCATAGAATTTATCTCCTTTGGTTTTTCGTATTTTACAACTGCCTCACTCACTTGATTTGAGGCTAAAACGGGTAATAAACCATGAACATCGTGTGCTTTTAATAGATCAATTTTCGTTTCGTCTTGCTTCAAATTTTTGAGCCGAGAATATAATTGAAACTCAGAAATATTGCTCGGATTAGCTTCTGGTTCTTTTCCATTGACCGTAAAAAAAGTATTTATTTCTTGGAAAGAAGTTAATAAACGTTCATCTGCGGTACGGCTATAAGACTGTTTAGGCTTAAAATCCAGTAAACCCAAAGGATCATTATTAAAAATATCGTCCAATGTTTTATCCTTATCCATTTCTTTCTGCTTTTTTGCGTTTCTCTTCTCTTAGATAAATGATACATTCCGCCATTCGTTTTTCCAAAGGATCATTTGACTTTAGATTTGGCTCTTTTTTGTACATTTTCATAAATTCAGAAATCTTTGGCCAAAGTACTTTCGCTTCCTCAAAATCCATTTTAATCCTCATCCCTTCTATATGATCTCGAATGACTTTCAAAACCTTTACGGTAACGGATTTCGATAAAATTTCAAATGCTTTTTGAAACGGATTCACGCTATCTATCAAATCAATATGAATATCATCAAGATCAACAAACGAGTCTGCCATTCTGATAAATCGTTTATCCCCCACCTCTTTAATTTCTCCGTTTTTGATCACCGAATCAACGACAACATGTTGGCGAACTTCCTCTACTTCCTCATCCGATAAATCCGGATATTTTATTTTGATAATTTTAGGAATCAATACCTTATTAATCACTTCCGGATCGACATTGCCAGGCATGGCTTTAAGCATTTTATCATCTTGTAGAATCGTCGCTTTTAAATCATTCAAATCAGATTCTAAAATATCTTTTACCCGTCTTGAACTCGGTTCTTTCAAACCCCTTACTTTTATTTCGCCCGGTTTCGCTTTATCGGCATCGTTTATTTTAGTTTTGAAAGCCCAATTTGGCGCCAAAACCTGTTCCATCAGCAAAGATGCCGTAATTGCTTTTAGCATATTATTAACCGATAATTTTACCAAATCATCTGCCGCATCTGGTTGAGCGATTAAGTTGGTAAATTGTGCGTGCGTTTTATTATCGCTATCTCTGGTCGCTCGACCGATAATTTGAATAATTTCCGTTAAAGAACCTCGATAACCAACCGTTAAAGCGTGTTCGCAATACGGCCAGTCAAAACCCTCTTTTGCCATGCCCAAAGCAATGATAATATCCATATCCGCTACGGAATCCATTTCCCGCAGATAGTTAACGATTTTATCCCGTTCTTTCGGTTGATTTTCTACCAAATCGGCCACTTTTAGCACCTTTCCATCAGATTTTCGCTTGACGTAAATAACGCCTGTCGCCTTATCTTGCTTAATCACTTCGCCAATCGCATCTATAATAAAATCGACTTCACTATGCTTATCTTTCGTGGATTCGCCCGAATTGACATTTGGAATATGCAAAATCGTCTTCTTATCGGTATCCAAAACTTCCATAATAGCATTCGTATATTTTCCTTGATAGAAATGATAGCCGATTCCTAATGATTTCAGATATTCGTAACCATTTAATTGCTCATAATAATCATAAGTTACTTTACTAAATTTCGCTTCCTCTTCGGGTAATAAAATCGGCACACTATCGCCTCTGAAAAATGAACCCGTCATTGCCACAATATGTGCTTTTGATTTTTGCATAATATCCCGAAGCAAATCGCCCAAACGATTTTCTGCATCTGCCGAAACGTGATGAAATTCATCTATCGCCAAAAGCGTCTGATCAAACTTATTTTCGTCTAATTCTTGACAAGCAAAACGCAAAGTAGCATGCGTACAAATTAAAATAGGTTCGTCATTATCCATAAAATTATGGAAGGCTTGCACCTTACTTTTGCTGCCATCGCTACCTGGCGTACAAAGGTTATATTCATCATTTGGAGTCCAATTAGCAAAAAAGCCAAATTTTTTCAAATCTGTGTCTGCAAACGAACTACCGATTGATCGCTCTGGAACGGCAACAATTACTTTCTTAATCCCTTGATTTATCAATTTATCTAAACCGATAAACATCAACGCACGGGATTTTCCCGAAGCGGGCGGTGATTTTATTAATAAATATTGGGCATCTCTATATTCAAAAGCACGTTCTTGCATTTCACGCATGCCGTAAGTATTCGTGCTTTTACTTTGTCCAGTTTTTTGATATTGTACGTTGACTAAATCAGGCATATTATTGCTTCTTTTTAAGTAAGTTTTGTAAATCTTCAAGTTCTTTTAAATCGGCTTGTGCAGCTTCCTGTGTTTTTCTTTTTTTATCAAAATCGCTATAGACTTCCCTAACCTGCGTTTCCATTTGTGCCTTACTGACTTTACCTGCGTTTTTTAGAATCGCCTTATCGCTTAACACCAATATTTTATCTACATTTTCTTTCCAAAAACGCAAAGTTATATCTGTTCTATTTTTGGCTCGGAGTTCTGCCGTTTCCAAGAAAATCGTGACCAATCTATTCAACGTATCTAATTCATCCGCCTCAAGGTAATTCTTAGCCGTTGTAATATCTTGTTTTCGCACGACGCTTCCTTTCCAAGAAGTGAGCGCCATATTCGGCTGATTCGCATCTGCCCGACTGAGGACGAGTTCCGCTGCGGTTTTGCCTGTGGTCGCAAATAAAAGTTTATTCTGCGTTTCCGCAAAAAACATCTGTGTCGTTTTATCGCTTTGATCGTAGTCGCTACTCAAGGAAAATAAATCCCTTACTTTTTGATAAAAGCGTTTTTCTGATGCTCGAATATCTCGGATACGTTCCAAGAGTTCCTCAAAATAATCTGGTCTGCCATCGGGATTTTTCAGTCTTTCATCGTCCATCACAAAACCCTTTATCATATAGGTTTTGAGGTTTTGATTCGCCCACTTTCTGAACTGAACACCTCGCTTACTTCGTACCCGAAATCCTATAGCGAGTGTCATATCCAACGTATAAAAGCGGACTTGATAATCCTTGCCATCTGCGGCAGTTGTAAAGTAATCCTTTACAACTGATTCTTCGACTAACTCCTTATCTTCCAATATATTAGAGATGTGTTGCCCTATATTTTGCTTGGAGGTGTCAAAAAGTTGTGCAAGCTCTGCCTGGTTCATCCATATCATGCCGTCCTTAGCGTATAAGGAAACCGCTGCCTGACCATCGGACGTATTATAAATGATGATATTTTTTTCTCTCGCCTCGTTTTTCATTTCTTCTTTTTACGGGTTTTCTTAGGTTTGGCAAATAAAGTGCCTTGTGCCTGTTCTTCGGCTATCATTTTTTCATAGAGTTTGAATAAATA
>Ga0222647_1000592_pt1 | contig 14604 bp, 8 predicted proteins | sample AntAcemetagen333_FD_179864 | JGI IMG/M metagenome (GOLD analysis project Ga0222647, IMG submission 179864) | Saline water microbial communities from Ace Lake, Antarctica - #333 | ecosystem: Environmental > Aquatic > Non-marine Saline and Alkaline > Saline | place: Antarctica: Ace Lake | collected...
GTGGACCAAGGCACTGGTACAGTTAGCTTTAGTGCAAGTCTTGCACTATCAGATGTTGATGGGTTAGGATTTAAGCGCGGTGTTGTTATTACTGAATTCTCAACAGACACAGCGATGGTTGATAACGCTTCTGATACTGTTCCGACAGAAAGTGCTGTACGCGGCTATGTAAACAGACGTCTAGGTTACGATGTAAACGGCGCTCCTGTTTCTAATAAATTAGGACCCGGTGTACTTGCACCCAACGGTACAGTTCCGATGACAGACAACCTTAATGCTGCTGGCAACACTATTACTAATCTAGCTGTTCCAACTGCACTAACAGATGCTGCTACTAAGGCATATGTTGACGGAGGAAGAGGCAGCAATGATGAAATTAAAGATCTCCGTAGCGTTGAATATAATGATTCTGGTTCAAATCAACTGCTTGTTTCAACTGGATATAAAAAGCTTATATTAGAAGCTGGAAGTATACTTGGCGGTGGCTTTGCACTTGCTGATACTATTACAGGATCTATATCAGGTGCTTCGGGTACTGTTGTTGATGTTAAATCAGGGTTAACTGGAATCGAAGGTAACATTGTTGAAATAACATATACTCCCTTAACTGGTGTGTTTAGTGATGGCAAGCCAGCAGACGGTCTAGCAGCAGACGTACTTACTGCCGCAGGAGGCAAGCAAGCTAATGTAATAGATGGACCAATTGATGAATGGGCCAACGGTGTAGCAAATCCAGCAAGTGATATTTTAATAGATACTGTAAGAGTTAACGCAGGATTGTCAACTCGTTATACACAATTAAATTTACAAATTAATCCAGGGTCAATTGTTAATAGCGATGTGTCTGGTACTGCAAATATCTTGCAAAGTAAACTAAATCTAAATGCTGCTACAGTTAGAGCAGATGCTGTAGCAATCAGTCAAAGTGATTTAGGTAGTGTAAGTTTTGATAGTGCTAAATTTAATGTTACTAACGGATGGGTCACTGTTGCATCGGGAAGTATTCCTGTAAGCGATATTGAATCTATTGCAACAGATACTGTACTGGGTAGAAGTGCAGCGTTAACTGGCGCAGTTAGTGCAATACCATTTAGCACAGTAGTTAATGAAGGATTAGGTTTAGCAGACGGCGACTTTGTTGCGTTAATATCATCAGCAAGTGACGCAGGCGAAGCACTAATTAAAACAGGTGTGGGCACGTATGCTATTACAAACGTAACAAAAACAGGTGAAGTTAATAGTATCGTTAAAACTGATGTAAATGGTAAAATACAAGCTAATTCACTAATACTAGGCGGTGATAGCAGTTATGAAGTACTTGCATTAAATAGTTTAACTCTTGTAGTTAAAACTCCATCACAAGGTGAAATATTTACAGCAGTAGGCGGAAGCGGCGGAGCTAGTCCAACATTCCCAGACATGCTAGTAAAAGGCAGCGTCGGAATTGGCGGCACTGGAATTGCTCAGAGTATTCTAAAAACAACTTCAAACTTTAACGGTGAGAAGGTACTAGGTGTAGATTGGATTTATTCAAGCTTTATTGAAGCACCGGGCGAAAAAGGTGCAGCAAGTACAGGTTTATCAATTGGTGCTAACACTGGTAAGACAACAGCTGGTCAAGTTGGTATTGTTACTGCTAACCTAGGTAATGCTTCAAGTGTTATGCCTGCTGTCTTTAGCTCAACAGGCATTGTTCCGGATATTGATAATACATACGACATTGGTAGTGCAACTAAAAAGTACAAAGATGTATATGCAACTCTGTTCCGCGGCACTGCAACTGAATCATACTACGCTGACTTGGCAGAAAACTATGTTGCTGATGCAGAGTATGCTCCGGGTACAGTTCTAATATTTGGCGGCACAAATGAAGTTACACAAAGTACAACACATGGCACACATCGTGTAGCAGGGGTGGTATCTACTAACCCAGCACACTTAATGAACTCACACTGCACCGGCGATAATGTTGTTGCACTAGCACTACAGGGGCGAGTTCCATGTAAGGTGATTGGTAAAGTTGCTAAAGGTGACATGTTAGTTGCAAGTAACATTCCGGGATATGCTATTGTTGATAACAATCCAAAAGTTGGTAGTGTAATTGGTAAAGCACTAGAAAACAAACTAGACGGCGAACGCGGTGTAGTTGAAGTTGTTGTAGGTAAACACTAATGAAACAAAGCAAAGTAAAAGAGCTATCAGCTAAAGGCGTTAAAGTTAGTGTTGATACTAAAAACCCCCAGCAGCGACAAGTAATTGCTGTTGCTGGGAAACTAAGAATACAAGTAAACAAAGGAGCCGATCGTGGCAAAGCAAGTAATTAATTTAGGCACTAGTGCAAACAAAGGCGACGGCGATCCGCTACGCACAGCATTTGATAAAGTAAATGACAATTTTGATGAGTTGTACACCGCAGATGGAACATTTATTAGTATAACAGATTTGAAAGTATTAGTTGCAGCAAGTACAGACTTTACCGACTATCAAACTAGAATAGCAGCGCTTTAATACTTTCCGAACATACGATAAATATATAAAATAACAGGAATTAGCAGATGGCAAATAGATTTCCCTTAGTATTAGATACAACGGACAATAATAAGATTAAAGAAATCCAATCCGGAGATAATTTAAACCTTACAGATAACAGCATTGTTGGCGTACAAAACATCACTGCAATAGGAACTATTGATGCTGCTGATATTAGAGTTGCCGGAAACAGACTAGTTGCACAAGCATTTGCCGACTTAACTGACACGCCTGCTTCGTTTATTGGATCTCCAAACTACTTTGTAAAAGTAAAATCTGATGGCACTGGACTAGAATACAGACCGCTAAGTGACTTAGGTAATATTGAGATAGATACTATCACTGTAGACACTGGTATAGTGCCAAGCGTAAACAATGTAGGGTATGTAGGCACAGAAGCTAACAAATTTAATGAAATAGTTGCTACTACACTAAAAGGTAACTTAGTTTCATACAACGAAGAAATTGTATTCAACGCAACTACAGGAAAAGTAAGTTATGCAGCACTACAAGGTGCACCAACTTTCCTTTCAGAATTTACAAACGATGTAGGCTATTTAAGAACAGTTGATCTAGACATACAGCTTGCAGGATTGTTTGACCAAGGACAGCAGTTTGTAACAGATATACAAGGTAGTGTATTTGGTGACGACAGTACCCTATTAGTTGACGGTGTAAATAGCATTATTACAGGTAATGTACTAAACTCTGAAATTACTACTACGGCATTAATTACTAACACTGCACAAATTACTACTGCAACTGTTACCGCTGTAACTGGACCAGCAACAGGTAATTTAGCAATTGACGCAGGTACAAGCGGGATTATTAATATTGGTGCAGGCGCAAGTACTACTACCGTTAATATTGAAAATGCTGTTATTGAGACATTCAGCCAAGGTTCCGGATTAGGCGTTGCACAACTTACAGCAGATACAAACTTATCTATTGTTGCAGGTAACAGAGTTAGAATCGACGGCGGCGTTCCGTTTAGTTTTGCAAGGGTAACCAGTACAGAACAACTAGCAATTGGTGCTCGTGAAGGCGATGTAATTTATAATACCTCAACAAGCCGCTTGCAAATGTATCAAGGCAGTGCATGGAAAGATATAAACGGCAATGTTGAAGCAACAGTAGGAACATCAAACTTTAATGATGTTGTAATTGCCGGTGACTTAACCATTACTGGTACAACTACAAGTATCGAAACAACGAACACAGATATTACTGACAATGTTATTACACTAAACAAAGGCGAAACTGGTGCAGGTGTTACACTAACTACTTCGGGTATTGAGATTGAACGTGGCAGTAGTGCTAATAGATCCTTAGTATGGACAGAAAACTTTGGTGGCAAATGGATAGTTACTGACGATGCTACATTCCTTGCTAATAGACTTGAAGCTAATTATGTTGTAGGAAGTTTATCAGTATCAACTGATGATCTTGTAATGACAGACGGTAATGTTACTGCAACTGGCACACTTACAATGGGCGGCAATGGAGTAGTGCAAATTGTTAGTGTCACAACCGATATCGAATTGTTGCCAGTTGGCAAGGTATTAGTTGATGGGAATTTAGAAGTCACAGGAAATACTACTGTTGCAGGTAGCGTTGAAGCAGCAGCATTTAAAGGTACATTTGTCAGCGATGACAGCACAATACTCGTAGACGGCGTGAGCGGAACTATTCCAGCAGAGAATTTATCAGGAACTGCAACTATTAGTGTTATAGGAAACGTAACAGGAGCATTAACAGGCAATTCCGACACGGTTACTAACGGTGTATATACCGCCGGTGATCAAACTATCGGTGGAGCAAAGACATTCACCAGTAATATACTTGCTAATTTAACTGGTAATGTTGCAGGTAACATTGACAATACAGCATTAACAATTGGTGCAACAACAGCAACCACTATTGGTATAGGTAACGCAGGTAGTACAACTACTATTAATGGCATAGTTAACTTGCCGGCCTTAATTGCAGGCGAGATTACAGCAGACAATAGTATTAGTATCACAACAGCAGTAGGCGACGGTAATGCAATCAGCATCGGACCAGGCGGAACAAACAGATATGTTAACATAACCGCAGACTTTATTAGATTCTTTGGACCAATAACAGAAACTATAAATGCAACTGCTGGCATTGTTGGAGATATCAAAGGTAGCGTTGTAGCAGATGATTCAACTGTGATGATCGACGGAGTGTCAGGAACAATTGTCGGTCCTATTGTTTCAGCTAGCATTACAGGTACATTAGTTAAAGCAACAACTATTGAAAATAATACTACAGATGATTTAGCAATTACAGTTGACGGTTTTATTAATATTAATGCTGGTACAGATGATTCAGGGTTAAGTAAGATCCAAATGGATCAAACCGGTATTAATTATATTGAATTGACAACTCAACCTATTGCTCCGGGTAATCCCGCTGATGTAGCTAATATTGCAATCAATGCAACAGCATCATCGGGTAATGTTGTAATTGGTACTACCGGAAGTACACGTAGTCAATTAGTAACAATTCATAATGCTACTGTTAACGGAACATTAATAGGTAGCGCACAAGGTAACCATACTGGTACGCTAACAGGCGATGTAACAGGTAGCGTGTTTGCAGACGATAGTGCCCCAATGGTAGATGCAATAAACTACGCAATGTTTAGTGATACATTAACATTAACTCCATTAGATGCAGAACCTAGTAATCCAGCAAACGGAATGATAGCAGTTGCAGACGGCACAGGTTGGAATCCTGCAGCTAATGCAAAAAATACATTAGTAGTATACTTGGGCGGCGCCTGGGTAACTGTTGCAGCAGCAGCATAATAACATAGGAAATTGAAATGAGCGAAAAAGAATATATTGTAAGTTTAAATAAAGACGTAGACTACGCAGCATTTAATGAAAAAATGATAGCAGCAACTGGTGCTGGAGACATTCCGAGCCGTTCAGTTGAAGTTGCAAATGCTAGACCCGGTAGTGAACGCAATACGCATTATAATTTAACTGATGCCGAAGCTGAAGCACTGCGCAATGACGGACGAGTATATGCTGTAACATTATTACCTGAATTAGATCCAAACATAGGTATAGGAACTCGTGCTACACAGACTGGTGATTTTACTAAAACTACACTAGACCGTGGTGACTTCCTAAACTGGGGCATGAAACGTATAAACGAAGCAACAAATGGGTACACTAGTGTAAATGCAGCTGAAGGCGGCTACAACTACACATTAGACGGCACAGGGGTTGATGTTGTTATTATGGACAGTGGCATACAAGCAGACCATCCTGAGTTTCAAGATGCAAACGGAGTTAGTCGTGTACAACAAATTAACTGGACTACCGAGAGCGGCATTGTAGGAATGCCTGCACAAAATGCAAACTATTATAGAGACTTTGACGGGCACGGCACACACGTAGCCGGTACAGCCGCAGGCAAAACATACGGGTGGGCTAAAAATGCTAAAATTTATAGTTTAAAATTAGCTGGACTAGAAGGTGCAGGCGACAGTGGCACAGGCACAAGCACAACATACGCTTTTGATTGCATCAAAGAATGGCATCTTGCAAAACCAGTAGATCCTACAACCGGCGTAAAACGTCCTACAGTAGTAAATATGAGTTGGGGATATTTAAGATACTACAATACTGTTATCAATCTTACATATCGCGGAGTGTTAAAGACAGGCACAGATATTGATTCAACAGCAAAACGCTGGGCATTTGGCCTACCTCCTATAAGTGGAGGCCTCGGTGGCACATATGCTACTAATGTACGAATCGGATCTGTTGATACTGACTTACAAGAATTAATCGATGCTGGTGTACACGTTACAATTGCAGCAGGCAACAGAAGTCATAAGATTGACGTTGTAGGCGGCGATGACTACAGTAACTTTATTGCAGCAGACACAGGATCAGTAGAGTACCAAAAAGGATCAAGTCCGTATGACGACGAAGCACATATTGTAGGCAATGTTGATAGCACAGAACACTCAGGCAGCTTAGAACAAAAAGCAGTTAGTTCAGAAGCAGGTCCGGGTGTGAGTATTTTTGCACCAGGTACTGATATTATGAGTGCAATGAGTACTACTAATGCTTTTGGAGCAACAACTGTAAACAACCCTTATCCTGCAGACGCTACTTTTTTGATTAATAATATAAGCGGAACTAGTATGGCCGGGCCACAAATTGCAGGAGTGCTGACATTATGGTTGCAAATCAATCCAAGTGCAACACCTGCACAAGGATTGGCATTTGTTAATGCTACAGCTAAGACTGCACAAATATATGATACAGTTAGCAGTGTAGATTATACTAACACACGAAGTTTATTAGGCAGTACTAATAGATTTGCATTTAATAAATTTAACAGCAATGTTCAAATGAGAATAGGATCTAGTTCTACCGTAGTAGCAGCAGCGGAACCCGCTGCTACATATGTATTGTCTACTTCTAGTGCATCAGTTAACGAAGGTAGTTCGTTTACAATTACATTAACAACAACAAATGTAACAAATGGAACAGTATTTCCGTATACCATTACTGGAATATCTAACGCAGATATAGCAGGCGCTAGTTTAACTGGTAACTTTACCGTAAATAGTAACAGTGCAGCAGTTATATTTACTGTAACAGCAGATGCAGCAACTGAAGGTGTAGAAACATTCTTAATGTCACTGAATTCGTTGAGTGTAACACAGAGTGTTACAATTAATGACACAAGTACAACAATAGTAGTGCCAACATACACAGTAACACCTGCTGCAAATAACGTAAATGAAGGTAGTGCATTAGTATTCAACGTTACTACAGCAAACGTAGCAGATGCAACTACACTATACTGGACTGTTACAAGTGCAGCAGACTTTAGTACAACAACAGGTAGCTTTGCAATTTCAAGCAACGCAGGATCGTTTAGTGTTACTCCAACTGCTGATACAACAACAGAAGGCGCAGAGACATTTACTGCTAGTATAAGAACAAGCAGTATAAGTGGATCAATAGTTGCAACGTCAAGTACAGTTACAATTAATGACACAAGTTTAGCACCAACTTTTACAGCTCGTACAGTTACAGTTGCATCTGGTACAAATATTTACGGTACAAGCAACAGGTATTATATTGCTGAAGTAGCAGGAGTTAGTCCTGCATTGTCATTAAGTGAAGGAACAACATACAGATTTGATCAGTCAGATTCTAGTAATGCTACTCACCAATTGTTGTTTTCAACAACACCAAACGGAACACATGGTAGCGGCGTTGAATATACAAATGGCGTAACTAAAGTTGGTACGGCAGGGCAAGCTGGCGCATACACTCAGATAACAGTAGCAGCAGGCGCACCAGCGTTGCATTATTACTGTATTAATCATTCAGGTATGGGAGGTACTGCAAACACAGCCGCTGCATACACGTTTGATGCAACTCCAGCTGCTAACAATGTTAACGAAGGCAGTGCTTTAACTGTAAATGTTGCAACAACTAATGTTGCAGATACAACTACATTATATTGGACTGCAACTAATAGTGGTGACTTTAGTACTTCAACTGGTAGCTTTACAGTTACAAGTGGTGCAGGGTCATTTACAGTAACACCTACAGCTGATACTACAACAGAAGGTTCAGAAACATTCCAAGTACAAATTAGAATAGGTAGTACAAGCGGAACTGTTGTAAATACAAGTGATGCAATTACAATTAATGACACTAGTACAGCTCCAACATTTGTTCCTGACTACACTATTACTGTGACAAACAGCGGAAATAATTACCTGCTGTCAGGTAGTGATAGAAACGGTTCATTTAGTAGTAGTTCGCAGCCTACCCTAGCATTTAATAATGGTGACAAGGTTAGATTTAGTGTAAATTCTGGTACATCAAGTGCGCATCCGTTCTATATCAAGACAACACAGAGCACCGGAACTGGCAATCAAGTAAACGGAGTTGAGGGACAGGGCACAACACAGTTAGACTGGACTACAACAACAGCAGGAGCAGGTACATATGGCTATCAATGTAGTATACACTTCGGTATGTGGAATACTATAACTATATCATAAGGAAACTAAAATGACAGTACAATTAATAAACATAGGTAACGTTGCTAATGATGGCACAGGTGATGATCTTCGCGAAGCATTTATTAAAGTAAATCAAAATTTTGAAGAATTAGATTTACGTGATGATGAACAAACTACTGCTAGTAACCTAGGACTTATAGGTGAAGGACTATTTGTTCGTAGAAGTTCCTATGACCTAGAGTTTAAAAAGATTAGTGCAGGAGCTAACGTAACATTAACTGCTGATGATAATAAAATTGTAATTGCAGCGGCTGGCTTAGTTAGCGACTTAACAATCACTGCTGATACTGGTAGTGTTGTACTAGCTAGTAGTGCAGCATTAAGTGTTTTAGGCAGCGGTAGTATCAGCACAACTATTGTAGGCGGTGTACTTACGGTTGCATATACAGGTGTTACTGATTTAGCATCAGATGCATCGCCAAAACTTAGTGCAGATTTAGATGCACAGACAAATAATTTATTAAATGTAGGAACTATTACTAGTTCGGGAATTACTGGACCACTAACAGGCAATGTAACTGGACTAGTACACGGTATTGATATACGTAATTTTTTTGCAGAAAACACAGCAGACTTTGGAAGTATAATTCCGTCTGTATCTAATATATTTGAATATTTTATATACAATACTGATGTAGATTTGGGATCAATTGTTACGCCTAATGCTGTTACGTTTGACTTAGGTTCTCTGTAATAACTTTTCCGATAAATACGTTGTATTAAGGAAACTCATTAATGTCAGATTTATGGAACGTTGCAACTGGAACTAAACTACAAACTATTATTGAACGATCTTCAGTAAACATATTATTACCGCTTGCAAACGGTATAGTTGCTGACATAGAACGTATTAGTGGAAGTATTCCAACAGGCACACGATTAGAAAATAGTATAATAACAGGAACAGTATTTGAAGTTGCCTATGACACAATATTTACGGCAGTATTTAGAGCAACTACTGATAGCGGATTTCAAGATTGCACTATAGAGTTTGTAGTTACTGGGCCGGATAGTCCGACCTGGCAAACCAATGAAGGACTATTAGCTGTAGGGTCAAATAACAGTCTGTTTATTCTTGATAACGAAATTATCGATTATCAACTAGTTGCTACAGACACTGATTTAAGTGCAGGCGACCAGCTGTACTATTTTATTGCAGACGGGGATGGAGAATTACCGCCAGGCATTACACTAAGTGACAGCGGCAAACTGCAAGGCATTACTGAACCTTTGCTTAGTCTAGATAAACGCAACATCGGCGGTGGATATGATACTGCTGCGTATGCAGGCGTTCCGATGGACTATTCTGTTGTAAGTTCAAATGGTTACGGTAGTTTTTATTACGATACTGTAGACTACGGATACAATGAACCAACAGCAAATTTACGAAAATTAAATAGATATTATCCGTTTGCTGTTACAGTTACAGATGGTGAAAATTTTGTAAGAAGAGAATTTAAAATTTACCTAATTGGCGATGATTATCTAAAAGCTGATAACACTATCATGCAAGCAAGTACAGGTGTATTTACTGCGGACACTACTAATGTAAGAACCCCAGTATGGATAACTCCGAAGGATCTAGGCTTTAAACGTGCTAACAACTACACAACAATATATTTAGAAATTGTTGATAATTGGACATTAGAAGGTGTAGTAGTTTATACTCTTGAAGACATCAATGACGACCTTACACCGAGTGAGCTGCCACTAGGAATGACTCTAGACAGTCAAACTGGTGAAGTTATAGGACGTATTCCTTACCAACCTGCTATTACACAAAATTATAAATTTACAGTTAGAGCAACACGCATTACTACTGACTTAGATACAGTTACAATTTTTGCAAACTTTTATGAAGATGTACTATTAGGTAAAACTAGTTTTAAAATTTTTAAAATTGACTTAACGGGAAATATCGACGGCACTAATGATTTATTTGAATTAGTAGGCAAGAAAATTCTATTAGGTACGCGGCAATATACAGTTACTAACGTTGATGATAGAAATGGTCTTTACGATGTAGTCTTTGTGCAGGAAACACTTGCTCCAAGTATTAATTTGTTGCTGAGTCGAACTGCAATAGTTGGTCAAGATCACTTTTTTGTTACTAGACTGTCAGAATCAGAAAAAACAAAATATGCTATCAGAACATTAAGATTTTCTGATAGCGAAACTTATACTATTAATTTGTTTACACCATATATTGAATGGCAAGTTACACAAACAACAGCAAACGATTTATTTTTGCCAGCTAATGCTCCAAGATTAATTCAACCAAATGAAAATTATTTTATAGGCGAATATGTTATTAATACAGTAGTAACAGGCGGAGATGGAAAGATTTATAAGTGTACAACTGCTCATAGTGTTGCTGCACAAATAGACGAATTTGGCGATACTGTATTAGTTGATACTATAATACAACTAAATTTTATAAATGCAAATTGGTTAGAAGTTGCAGAATCACTTGGGGACCTTGTTTTAGCTGATAGAGTAACTGCTACAAAACAATCGCTCGAAGCAGAATTCAACGGCGCCGCGTACATTACTGTAATTGATGACTTAAATTGGAAAATAAGAGTTCCAAGTACTGCATATTCCAGAATTAAATCAAATATACAAAATCTTTTTGCAGGCGCTGATAGTAGTGATATAATTGCTACATTAATTCGTGACAATGAAGATAAAATTACACTAGATAAAAATTTAAACTCACAACTAACCAACGGACAAAACATAGGAATTGCATTATTTGCAAGAGACAGCTTCTTTAAAAATATTATTATTGCAGCAAACGACGAAGTTGATATACCTAGTACAGCTAAAACATTTGAAGTACGTGTAATTGGTGAAATAGATTCGAACATTAAATGGATAACTCCAGTGAACCTAGGTAGTATTAACGCTAACTTTACAAGTACACTAAAATTAATTGCTGAAACTACTGTGCCTGATACTGCTATGATTTATACACTTAAATCTGGTAGGTTGCCATTTGGATTGACACTTAACTATGATGGTGAAATTATCGGTGCTGCAAAACAGTTTGGAACAATTGAATCACCGGGATTAACTATATTTGAAAATAAAGCAGTAACTTGGGACGGAAAGCTACCAGGTGATACTACATTTGATAGAACTTATACGTTTACTGTAGAAGCTCGTGATAGATTTGGATATACTGCAATTGAACGTGAATTTACATTAAGAGTTGAAGACTTAGATAACATACAATACACTGATATATACATGCGTCCTATGTTAAACGACCTTCAGCGTCGATATTATAAAAACTTTATAAGTAATCCAGAAGTATTTACACCTGATAAAATTTATCGGCCGGGAGATCCAACATTTGGAATACAAACACATTTAGATATGTTAGTATATGCAGGAGTTGAAGCAACTACTATGGATAAATTCGTAGCGAGCGCTGCTAAAGGTCATAAGCGTAAAAAATATATACTAGGTGAGATTAAGAGTGCTGTCGCTAAGGCAAGTGCTACATCTGATACAATATACGAAGTAGTATACATTGATGTTAAGGATCCTGCTAATTCAGCTACAGGTACTAAGACTGCTAGCAGTTTTAAAATAGAAAATAAAGAAAAAATTACAGTCGATAGTATACAGTACGCAGTAGTAGATGATGCTACTAGATTTAGAAGTGGATACAATCAGGTAGCAGTTAGTACTCGAGCAACTGTTAGATTTGTAATCAGTGAACTAGACGAAATAATAATCGACACCAGAGCATCAGCACAAGAAGAACTTAATGTAGATAATGCTAATTTTGAGGTAACTGTAAGAGATGGCGGAATAGTAACGATAGACATACAAAAGGGCGATAGCGAACCTTACAGATTTAGACCTAAGACTAATACTATTAAAACTGACAGCAATGCAATTAATGTTAGTCAGTCAACTGACTCAATAAAATATATATCTAGTATAGATAATATGAGAGCAAATATTAAGACGGTTGGTAATCAAGAACGCAACTATTTGCCGCTATGGATGCGTACCGCACAAACTGGGTTTGAAGAATTGGACTATGTAACTGCGATTCCTATTTGCTACTGTAAACCAGGTGAATCAGCAACTATTATTAATAATATTAAAAATTATGGGTTTGACCCTAAAACAATTAACTATGACATAGACAGATATGTCGTTAAAAGAACCGAAAACTCCGATGTTGAAAAATTTGTACTGTTCGCAAATTACCAATTCAATGTATAACATCGATAAATATATTAAAGAGGAAGTAACAACATGGCAAGCAACATTATAAGTGGAACAATTGACGGATCATATCCAGTAGCAGGAGTTGACAACAACACCCAAGGATTCCGCGATAATTTTACAATCATTAAAACAGGAATGGCAACGGCAGCAAGTGAGATTACATCACTTCAAAGCAGTACTGCTAAGTTAAATGCGTCAAACGACTTTAATGGTAGCGATATTACAGATGCTAATTTTTCGCTAAACACTGAAAAGTATCACAACATTGGTACAGTGGTTACTGGGCAAAATATTAGCTTTTTAAACGGACCGTATCAAAGCGCAAGTGTTAATCTAGCAGAAGGTGTAGATACTATTAATTTTACACTAGCAGATTGGCCAGATCGTGATCACGTTGCTAAAATAACTTTGCAACTTCGAGGAAACGACACTGCTAAAAATGTTACTTTTACTGTAGAGGGTGGCGGCACAATAAAAAAGAATCCAAACTATCCGTCAGCACTTGTTGTAGAAAGTAACGACGATCCTATCGTAGTTGAATTTTGGACGTATAATCAAGGAACAACAATTTATGCTAGCTATTTAGGAAAGTATACAGACGTTATTGGAGGATCAGCAGGAACTTTAGGCGATACTATTATTGAAGGCGATCTAACTGTTACTGGCAATATTAACAAGCCTATTACTACAACTGTAACAGATATTAATGATATTGTAAACGTTAATATTACAAGTGTAGCAGACGGTCAAGTATTAAAATGGAGTTCTTCTACAAGCAATTGGATTAATGCTAGTGATAGTGATACTACTACAATTCTTGCAGATATTAATGATATTACTAACGTTGATATAACATCTATCTCAAATGGACAAGTATTAGTATATAACAGTGCTGCAAATGCATGGGTTAATCAAACAAACGCATTAGTTAGTTCATCAATTACAGTTGATGGCTCAGGCAGATTAAAAACCGGAATTGCTTCGGACGATAATACTGTTATAGTTGAAAGTACTACTGGCAAGGTTACTCCTAAGCTGTTTGAAGTTCCGCAATATTCGTCAACGGAACGTGATGGAACATCAGGACTAAGCGAAACAGGTTCAATTATTTGGAATACTACTACTACAGAATTTCAAGCATATGGAAATGGTGCGTGGTCCGGAATAGTAACTCGAGCTGCAGAAGTTTTGTCAATAGGCGGAATATCAACAGCTGAACGTAATGCATTAACTCCTGTTGCAGGCGATATTGTATTTAATTCTTCCACAAATAAACATGAAGCATATGATGGATCTTTGTGGAATGCAATGTACTAATGCTTAATCCTTTAGTTGATAGTTTGGCAGGTTTATCAATAACCGAGTTGGAGGATAAAATATCAACTCTCCAGCGTAGATATTTTATGTCACATAATCCACAAGTACAGCATCAAATTGCAAACTTCTTAGAAATCTACAAAGAAGAAGCACATACTCGACGTGCAATTGAATATCAGCGCCAAAAAGATCAAGAAAATGGCGGAAAAGGACTTGACAGTTTAATTAATATCAGTTAAACTGTATACATGCTCATAAAAACAGATGTATTAGGTATACCTCGCTTTGCAAACAAAGACTTAGTCAACATGATCTATAGTGGTCATGTTGACAAGTGTCATGTAGTACTATGTGATCCTTCAGATGATATAGAAAAGTTTAACGCAGCAATGCGTGAACAATATCTC
>Ga0222647_1000593_pt1 | contig 14573 bp, 9 predicted proteins | sample AntAcemetagen333_FD_179864 | JGI IMG/M metagenome (GOLD analysis project Ga0222647, IMG submission 179864) | Saline water microbial communities from Ace Lake, Antarctica - #333 | ecosystem: Environmental > Aquatic > Non-marine Saline and Alkaline > Saline | place: Antarctica: Ace Lake | collected...
ACATTTTCGTAAGGATAAAGAACGTTTATTCTTCATCCTATACTTTTTCAAAAATAAGCATTTACAACAATCTTTAAGTGCTCAATTTGACATTAATCAAGGACAAATCAGTCGTTGGATTCATGTACTTATGCCGATATTAGAGCAAACTATTATTGACTTGCATTTACAACCTGCTCGAACAATGGATGAGCTGATAGAGCTATTTCGCTTACGTCAAGAAAAAAATACAAAAAGTCAATTAGATTGACCCTTTAAAACAAAAAACGCCGTAAATCATTGATTTACAGCATTTTAGACGCTTAAAAAGTGCTCCAGAATGAGGCAGCCGAATGATACAGGAATATGGATTATATCACCAAAACGACTTTTCGGCTGCCCTGATTATTATTACTTGAGTTTTTAATATTTCAAATACCTTTCTAACTTCCGTAAAATACCCTTTCTCGGCATTCGATTAAAAATTGAATGCACACGGTAAAGCGTTCGAGAAAGCAACATTTGCAGAAATTGAAAAACCCACAGGTTTCTAAAACTCATACAATTTCACGTCAATAACTTTTAAGCATTAGTTTTCTGTATCGCTAAATTTATTCGACAAGTGATTTAACCTTTTACCTCAAAAAAGTCACAGAAATCGCCCCACCAACTTGTTCCGTCGGTTTTTCCGAATTCTTAAAAATAAAATAAATGTCATGTTTGCCATTTGTGGGCATTAGATTCGTTAAAATCGGTTTAAAATTTCCAGCTTTTATGACCGCATTGCCAATCATTTTGCCATCAAAGGCATCAAGGCGAATTTCGAGCGTGCCACCGACAAAATAGGCGGTTGGCGAAGGAATATTGAATTGTAATTTTTGAATTTTCGTTAAATCTATTTGACTGAATTTCAGATATTTATCATTAGTCAAACCCAACGCCGTTTCTATTTTTTCCTGTGTCGAAATACCAATTTCAGCCTTTTGCTTCTTATCCAATTCGAACATCGAAACGCCTTCGGAATACTCATCTGCATCGCTAAAAAAAACGGTTGGATTACGTAAAATAAGCATTTCTTGAGCGATTGTCGGAGGCATTTTATGCCCTCCTTTGTCCGTATAACTTGCCATAAAAACGTAGTTTCCCTTCGTTTTTTCTTTCAAATGAGCATTCGTAACGTAGATACCTTTGGATTTAAATTGTGTCGCTTTTTCGTTGACCGCCAAAATATAACGGACGATTGCCGCCGCTTCTTTCGTGCTTAATTGCGGATGTGCCGACATTGGAATTTCGCCCCAAACGCCGCCGCCACCCTTGATGACCCGTTTTGCCAATTTCGCAATTGCTTTATCTTTTTCCGCTGCGTATTTAGTCGCAATTTGTTGGTACGAAGGCCCAGCGGATTTTTCATTCATTAAATGACAGGCTTTACAATCCGAATCGTCCATTAATTTTCGACCTTCTGCCGTTTTCGTATTCATTTGATGCCCTTGTGCGATTTCCGTTTTATCAAAACCTTCCGCCAAATAATCCATCGTCACAATTACCTGACTTTCGTCAATATCATTTCCGAGCGTTCCATCCTCTTTATACGTCACGTTTACGTTATAATTTATGGTATTATTATCAAAATAAAAAGTCGAATTTCCGTCAGTTTGCCAAGCAATTTGAGGTAATTCATTGCCCACAAAAATTGTAATAGTCAAAGTTGTTACCGCTCCGATTTCATCCGTTACTTTTAGATTGACCTTATATTTGCCAGGTTTTTCAAAGGTGAAAACAGGATTTTTTTCGGTCGATTGCACCTTATTTTCTGTGAAAGACCATTCGTAAGTCAAATCTTGTCTATCAAAATCTTCTGTTCCTTCCGATGAAAAATCAACCGTTAGCGGAGCAGCACCAGCGATTTTATTGGCGGCTAATTTCACATTTGGCGTTCTATTGCCCTCGATATAATCAATCCGCAACAATCGAGCATCTTCATTTTGAGAAAACCACTTGCTACCATATTCCAAAATATACAACGCACCATCTTTTTTATTCATAATCATATCCATCGGATTATGAAATTTTTCATTAGGCATAAACGCTTCCATACTTTGATAATTCCCACCTTTATCCATCGTCACGACATTTATCCAACCGCGCATCCAATCATAAATAAAGAGTTTTTTATCATAATATTTCGGAAAACGGTTGGGTGCTTTTTCATAATCTTCATAATAATAAACTGGACCCGCCATTGCATTTCGCCCCCCTTTTTGCGTCAAGGGAAACTCCTCTGATTCCGCATAAGGATACCAAATAAAGGCTTTTTGAGCTGGCGGTAATGCCTGAATTCCAGTATTATTCGGCGAATTATTCATTGGTTTATTTGCATCAAATTGACCAGCCGATTTTTTGGTAGCAAAATCATAATCGAAATACGCTTTATTATTACCAACAAAAAGCGGCCAACCAAAATATCCAGCTTTTTGAGCTTGATTGACTTCATCGTGTCCTCTCGCCCCACGACTTTCGTCATTTTCCCCAGCATCAGGTCCAACATCGCCCCAATACAAATATTTCGTATGGTCATCTATCGAAATTCTAAACGGATTGCGGCAGCCCATAACGTAAATTTCTGGTCGGGTGTTCGGCGTTCCTTTCGGAAAAAGATTGCCTTCTGGAATCTCATAAGTGCCGTCTGCCAATGGCTTGATTCTCAAAACTTTACCCCGTAAATCATTCGTATTAGAAGCACTTCTTTGAGCGTCCCAAAAACTCCGATTTGCTCGTTCATCAATCGGTGAAAAACCATCGGAATCAAAAGGATTCGTATCGTCACCAACCGAAATATATAAATTTCCGTCAATATCAAATTCCAACGAACCGCCCGAATGACAACAAGTTTCTCGCTGGTTTACAATTTCTAAAACGACTTTTTCAGACGTTTTATCCAATTTTCCATCTTTGTAAACGAAGCGAGAAACGTGCTGTTTGGCGATATTGCCGACAGGCGAATTAAACAAGTAAATCCAATGATTTTCGGTATAATTTGGGTCAAGTGCCAAACCCAATAATCCATTTTCAAACTCGCTATAAACTGGAATAGAATCTACTAAAATCACCTCGCCAGTTTTCGCATCATATTTTTTTATTTTTCCTTTTCTTTCAATAAAAAGAATCGAACCATCGTCCAAAATTTCCATTTCCATCGGCTCATCAAAATTCGATGTCAAAACAGTTATTTGAAAACGATTTTCTTGCGGAGTCGCAATGCTTACCGCCTTTGAATAATCCAATTTTTGGTTTTCACCAATCGCATATTGAATACCGCCCAAAATGTGTTGCAAAAATAATTCTTCTGAATAACTTTCCTCCGTATGTCCGCCTGCCGTGTACCAAGACCGACCACCGTCAAACTCGTGATACCAAGCCATTGGATGATATTCGCCGTTTGTACCGCCTTCATAAGTCGATTCATCAATTTTTAATAACGGGTGAACTTTTGGATTTAGATTTTTGTAATTATACCATTCGTCTGTCCGCAACCAACGATGCGGCAACATTTTGGTCGAAATATGCGTGCTGTCTATTACTTCCAATTCCCCACTCCTGACGTTCGGATCACTCGGATGCCCATTAAAATAACCGCCCACCAATTCGCCGTACCAAGCCCAGTCATACTCCGTATCTGCTGCCGCATGAATCCCAACATAACCGCCGCCAGCTTGAATATACCGTTCAAATTGAGCTTGTTCCGCTTCATCCAAAACGTTCATTGTCGTACTCAACCAAATCACCGCAGCGTACTTTTTGAGTTTTTCTTCCGTAAAATATCGGCTGTCTTCAGTATGTTCTACCTCAAAACCGTTTTCAATCCCTAATTTTTTAACTGCTGCTACCCCACGCTCTATCGAACTATGGCGAAATCCTGCGGTCTTTGAAAAGACTAAAACTTTTACGTCTTTTTGTCTTGGCGAACAGCCAAAAGCAAAAATTATTAATAATAAAATTGGTAATAATAATTGGTTGGTTTTCATTTGGTTAATTTTTTTTATAAAAATTGATAGGAATCTTGATTTAATCAAGATTCCTATTTTTGTTAATAATGAGTAAATTTAACAAAAAAACGCCCGTAAATTACATTGATAATGCGGATTTATAAAATCTGCGAAATCTGTGTAATTTACGGACGTTTCGATTCATAAATAGGGCGTTGCCCTATGTTTGATGGCGCCCACTTTGGGGCTTTTGACTTGTTTTTGCTAACCACCGAGTTCTCGGAGCAGGCGGAAAACTGCCAAGTTTCTTACTGCTTAACCACTTTAAAACTATAAACTCTTCCTTCCAATTGATACGACACGAAATACATACCGTTTGCCAAAGTTCCCAAACCATTCAACGTCACCATTTCACCGTTTGGCGTTGCCGTTTGTGTTTGCATCAATTTACCGTCAATGCTGTGAATATTGAAAACAATATTTTCTGCGGTCGCTTCCGCTAAAATGACATTCAAAACATCGCTTATAGGATTCGGATAATACGATTGTGTTATGTTTTGGTCAATTGAAGTCGTAGAAGTTGGCGTTTGCTGATAAATTCTAACGTAATCAATTTCCATTGCACTTTCTGTAAAGTTCGGGTCAATCCCAGGTTCGATAGCAATATTTAACAAAATATATTGCTCCGCATCAAAGGGCCAAGTTGCCGCATCTTTGACCGCTGGATCATAGGTATAATGTACAATTCCGTCCACGCTGAAAACCATTTTTTCTGCCGTCCATTCTAAAGCATAAATATGAAAATCCGTTGAAGCCGTTGCCACCATTTGACCACCTTTATTCACCGTTCCACCAAAACTCGAAGGCGTGTGCATCGCACTTTGAATATAGTTTTGGTTATTTCCCCAATGTTCCATCACGTCAATTTCGCCACAAGCGGGCCAATTCGACGTACCGAAACCTTGATTATCCCAATAACCACCATCTTCATTGATATTTTTGCCCAACAACCAGATAGCAGGCCAAGTTCCGTTACCAGTTGGCAATTTTGCCCGAACTTCTAAACGTCCATATTGAAAAGCGAATTTAGAATTTAATCGTGCAGAAGTGTGTGTTTTCGTTTGACCCTGATTCGTGAAATTTTCTTTTTTAGCAATGACTTTCAAAAATCCATTATTCACCACCGAATTTTCTATTCTATTCGTATAATGCTGTATTTCACCATTATACCAACTGCCGCCAGATGGCAACTGCGTTTGATGAAACCAATTCGTTGAATTAATCGCTCCGTCAGTATCAAATTCATCTGCCCAAATCAAATTATCAAAAACAGGCGGCGCTAAAATTGTACCATCATAGGCCATATCATCAACATAAGCCAAGACATTGTCATTGTTATTTTCACCATTAATTTGAAGCAAAACCCGATTAAAATCCGTCCGTTGCGTTGGCGGAGATGAAGCTGCATCTAAATTAACATAAGCATCGTTTTGAAAATCAAAAGTCAAGGTTTGCCATTGGTCTAAAGTAACCGTTTTGACAATTTCCGTTTGTGTCATCCACGGAGAACCCAAACTCCCATCTTGTAATTTCAAAGAAATTTGGTTCGTTTGAGCACCCGTCAAACCACTTGACGGCACATAAATTTTCAACGAAAACGTATGATTTGTTGATAAATCAAAATTATTACCAACATCAAATCTCACATTCGCATACGATCCGCCCACATCGCCGTATTCTAACACCGTAGCCGAGGTGTTGATTCCTTGTGAAAAAGGATTCGCCAAACCGGTATTAAGGTCACAATCGTCCCCAAACCAAGAGGTAATCGTACCATTCCCTTCAAAATCGTCTTGAACGCTTTGGTTTTGGGCTTGAATGAACATTGGTAAGCAAAGTAAAGACGCAACTATTAAAAAATTCTTCATGTTTAAATGTATTTTAGGTTTATTTATTTAGTTAAACTGGTAATTTAAGGTATAATGACAAATATACTGTTCTTGTTCAATTGGTCTTTAGTAATGATGTAGTGATGTTGTAATACGTCAAGGGTCAATTATTGAGGAATATTTGCCAAATGCTAAGGGTTATAGCCCAAAGCGACAACCCATTTTTATTTTCCATTAATTTCAATCCAGTAACCGTTTGGGTCTTGAAAATAAATTTGGCGAATGCCGTCAGGTCTTGCATTTGTTTTGTTTTTCATACCTAACCAACTATAAAAAGCAATATTTTTGGCTCGCAATCGGTCGATAATCCCATCTAAATCCTTCGACCGCAACGCCAGATGAACGCCTTTAACGTCAGGTTGTAAATGGTTTTTATCCTCAATCACATGAAGCGACATTTTTCGCCCCAACGAAAACCAGCGAATATGCAGCTGTTCGGTCTTGTCCTCAATTTCCTTCAAGCCCAAAATGTCCATATAAAAATCAGAACTTTCTGCTAAGTCCTCCACTAAAATTGCATAATGGTCGAATTTTAAACTCGCTTTTTGTCCAAAACTAAATATACAGACAAGTAAAAGCCCCAATGTTAAAAATAGTTTTATTTCTTTCCTGATTTTCATGGTTTTATCGTTTAGATTACAAAACAACCTTGAAAAGGTTGAGTACGAGTCGCCACAGGCTGCACCTGCGAAACTCACCCTTTTAACCGATTCATCGCCGCTGAAGCCTTTAGCAACACCCGCATTTCATAAATTGCAATATCGTTCAAGATCTTCAAACGCTCCTCTTGCGAAACGCTATTCCGAATCAAATGAGCATTGTGCGATTGTAGCGTATTGACAATCACCAATTGTTCATGCGTAGCAAAATCCCTCAAATTGCCCTTCAAATCGGGGTTTTGCGACCGCCAATCCTTTGCAGTCATACCAAACACCGCCAAGTTGATTAAATCCGCCTCACCTGCGTAAAACGCCCCAACGACCGCAGATTTTATTTTATTTGGAAGTAACCGTTCTTGAATCGCTGTTTGTTGAAGCGGATACGTGATTTTCGTCAATTCCCGACGAATATTCCAATCACTTTCCAATCGTTTCGCCTCCTCCGTTTTTAAACGGTCAAACTCCTGAATCACGTACAACTGAAACGTCGGACTCAACCAATAACAAAACTGCGTCGCAATATCTTTGTGAGCGTATGTACCGCCATAACGACCAGTTTTCGACTGAATCCCAACCGCATTCGTTTCCGCTACCCACTTTTTAACCGAAATTTTAAACGTATTCAAACCAACGCTTTTTTTAATTCCGTCGAATCCGACGGAATTAAAATCTGGGTTTTTCAATAGTTCCCAAGTACCCAAAAATTCCACTGTATTCCGATTCCGCATCCAGCTTTCAATTGCCGAAACGCCTACTTCAAACTGCTTCGCAATATCTGTAATACAAATAAAATCCTGCTCTTCCTGCGAATACAACCGAATCACCACCCCGTTAACCTCTATTTGTTTTTTCATTGAAAAATTTTGTACCTACCCCGTATCGCAAATTCATCCCGAGGACTCGAAATGAATTTGAATTTGAGTTTGCATTTGAGTTTAAATTTGAGTTTGAGTTTGAGTTTAAATTTTTCAAACCAAAACGGTCAAAATTCAAATCTCAAATTTCAATTCCTCTATCTAACCCCCAAATTCTTTTCAATCAAATTAACAATGAACTCATTCAAAGTCGTTTCCGTATTAATCGCCTTAATTTTTAATAACCGATGCGTTTCTTTCGGCATCACGACCGTCATTCGTTTGGAATCATCGGTGATAACCGTTGTTGCATTTTTTGTTTTGCGTTTGGGTGTAGCTTTCGCCGAAGTCGTTATTTTTTTAGGCGTTGACACCATTTCGACCTCCTCCCCTGCCCCACTTTCTTCAACAGCAGACGTTTCAATAATTGGTACTTTAACATCCGATGTTGACGTTTCCTCTTTGTGAATTTCCTCCACCTTTTCCTTAATCACGTCCACATCTTTCAATGACTTCTTGAACATCGTTTTCTTCGCCAAGGTCGGTTCTACTTTGGTATTCTTTTTTAATGTCGGGGTAATATTAAATGATTTTGCCATAATAATTTTTTTTTAATATTTACGATTGTTCCTTCAAAATTGCAATAATTTCATTCGTCAAGTTCACCATCTCCTCTTTTGCCTTCCCATCTCGATACTCAAAAACGCCCATACCGCCAATAATCGCCTCTTTGTAAGCCACTCTGGTTTTCACCGTCGTTTTCATAATCGGAATTTCCAACTCCTTAATCGCATCTTGACTACTTCTATCAAAAACAACGTTATCTTGATATTCATTCAAGATAAAATAAGCTTGAATATCCTCCCGCAAAGCCTTCGCCTGTTCATATTTTTCCAAAAACTTTTCGATTGCCCAAATATCAAAACCCGATGGTTTCAACGGAATTAAAACAATATCGCCCAAAATCAAAATCGTCGAAACCAATTTAGAAATCGAGGGCGTTCCATCAATAATCACGATATCGTAATCTTGATGAATTTGATTAATATTCTTCCGTAACGCATTCGCTTCCGTAATACCCGTCACCATAATCGGCGGCAACTCTTCCGAACGAATGCCCGACCAATGCACAGAACTGGCATTCATATCCGTATCAATAATCGCCACCTTATAACCAGCGTGAGCTAAACAAACTGCAATATTTGTTGCAAAAGTCGATTTTCCTACGCCGCCTTTTAATGAAGTAATGCTTATAATCATATTTGAATTATTTTAATAATATTTTTACAGGTTTACATTATTCTGTATTCCTGTATTAGTGCAAAAATGTATTTACAAAAATATGTATTTCTGTATTGATGTATTTTTGTAATAATGTATTTACAGATTTACATTATTCTGTATTAATGCAAAAATGTATTAATGTTTTCACAGTTTTACACAAACTTGCATTAATGTACTTTTGTAATAATGTAAATACAGGTTTGCATTATTTTGTATTCCTGTATTAATGTGTTTACATATTCACAAGAAAACATTTATACAGCTTCCTGTATTGCTGTTTTTACAATAAAATGTATTTTTGTAATAATGCAAATACAGGTTTACATTATTTTGTATTCCTGTATTAATGTATTTACATATTCACAAGAAAACATTTATACAGCTTCCTGTATTACTGTTTTTACAATAAAATGTAAATAAATTTATGCAGTTTACCATTTTTGCATAAAAAAGTAAAAATGTAACTCTGTAAATATGTTTTCCTGTTTTTGCATATTCACAGAAAGACATAAATCTATTTTAATGTAAAAGCAGGTTTACAGGAGTATAGTTTTATGTTTTCCTGTAAAAATGTATTCACAATTTCACAGATAACCATGTTCGCATAATTACAAATTTATGTAAACATATTTAAACATAAAAACATAATTACAATTAAATGTTTATAAATATTTACAGTTATATAGTTTCTTGTATTTACTGAAAAATGTATTTGCATAATTACAGGAAAATGTATTTCAGTAAATACATTTTTACAGGACTCGTTTTAGTACTATGCGCATGGTGATGCGGATGTAAATGGAGCAAAGTATCGAAAGATTTTAAAAAAGAAAAATTATTATAAAAACACCTAAATCCCTTTAAGTATTTTATAATAATAGTTTACTATTTAATAATTTAGAGCGTTGTAACGCATTGACTACCAAATAGTTAAAAGAGCAAAACCGTACAAAAATATCACAAAACCGTACAAAAATATCATAAAACCGTACAAAAATATCAATGAAAACCGTACAAAAATATCACAAAACCGTACAAAAATATCACATATACCCCTAATTATCATTTATGATATTTTTGTACGGTTTTTAAATCGAACTTTGACCATTAATTACCTAATTCAAGGACAAAACCGTACAAAAATATCATAAAACCGTACAAAAATATCCATTTTTTATGTAAATAAATACCTTAAAAATTGCAATCTAATTATTTGACTGTCAACATATTAATTAACAAACCGTACAAAAATATCATAAAAAACAATTAAAAAATAATTAAAAAAATAGAAAACCGTACAAAAATATCATATTAGTGAAATCAGTACTGTTTTTTTTCAAAAACCGTAATTTTATAAAATTACAAATTACGGTTTTTGAAAATTTAAAATTAAGTTTGTGAGACAGATTGCGATAAGGTCTTTTAGGTATTGAAAACCTCCCGTAACGGCTGCTTTTAGTAGTCGATAATTAACTATATTAGACGACTGCCAAAGGCAGTTGTTGTGCTAAATTCAACTTTAATGGCAATCGTAAAAGCGAATAAATTAATAGAAACCAGTTATAAATTAGGTAGTCGGGAACAGTTTTTTATCCTGTATTTGATTGCTAAAATCTCTCAAGAAGAGACTGATTTTAATAAATACCAAATGCACTATTCTGATGTTGCACGGATTTTGAATTTTGATGGACGGCGGAGAATTGCTAATAAATCAGATGTTTTTAAGCTCATGCGTAATCTCAATAACAACCCGATTAACTTCACTGATGGAGATGAAGATGTACAGTCGGTTTGGATAACGGAGCTTAGAAGTAACCGAAAAACTGGTGTTTTGACTTTTACTTTTCCTGAATCTTTGAAGGATTATTTGTTACAATTACGCCAACATTTTACACAATACAACATTCATAATATTGTCTATTTGAATGGACATAGTACAAGAATGTACGAAATTTTGAAACGTTATGAGTTCAAAAAACAAGTGACTTTGACGGTTGATAAACTCAAATTTTTCTTAGGAATTCCGGATAAATACCCAGAATTTTATGAGTTTAAACGACGAATTCTAAAACCTGCACAAGAAGAATTATTAAAATATACTGACCTTAGTTTTACCTATAAAGCGGTCGAAAAAGATGGTAAAAAGGTATTGACTTTGCTGTTTATTATTAATAAAAATATCCCTGAAGAACAACCAGACGCATTGAAGTTATTAGATGAAATCAATCCAATAAAGGGTAGGGTAGAGCGTGAAACAGGAAAAGTAGAAACCATAAAAAGACCAAAAAAATATACTCATTTGACTTTCGCACAGCAAAAGGCTTTTCATTTGTTGGAGAAAGAAGGGGTGAATAAAACCTTTATTGTCAATAGTATTTTGGAACATCCGAAGTTAAAATACGAAATTGTCAAAGGGTTTGAAGATATTTATATTAAGTTGGTTTGGAAGTTTTTTTTAGAAAAAACAAGATCGAAAAATTTACCTGGAACGTTTGTGAATTGGTGGAAAAATGAACGCTTAACCGATGAAAACTTACACGCCAAACATTGTGAATTGGTTGTGGAACACAAAAAAAACTTGACTCCCGAAGAAGCCGATAATCGTAATTTGGCAAAAAGTATGTACGCTGACGCCTTTTTGAAAGCATTAGAAAAGCAAAAAGACAACACAAAAAAGGACGTTTTGAAAGATACTGTTCAAGCGAATATGTCCAAACAAGCGGTGGCATTATCGGATTTGGTACAACAAAAATCGACCAAAAAAGCAGATACCCAAAAGCAATTTAACTTTGAAGCGTTCAAACATCATCACGGAAAGCAGTACCAAATTTTTATGGATAATGTGATTATTGATTATAAAACAACGATAGAATCAACGGGGCAAACCTTTGATTTTAATAAATATTCAAAAGCCATCGAGCAACGGGCGAAGGTGCTTTGTGAGGTATGGTGGAAGAAAGAAATTAGTAAAAGTTGACGTGAAAATTAAAGTAAAAATTCATTTCGAGTCCTCGAGATAAATTCAAAATAAAATTCAAAATGCAAATACAAAAATTAGCGAAGCAACTTCGAGATGCTTACGAAAATAGAACTGCCTGTACGCCTTTGCGTAACGTAATTGGGGTAGAAGATTTAGAAACGGCTTATGCGATTCAAACCGTAAATAATGATTTATTGATTGAAAAAGGGGCAAGAGTTACGGGTCGAAAAATTGGTTTGACTTCTAAAGCGGTGCAAGAACAATTGGGCGTTGACCAGCCAGACTTTGGCATTTTATTGGACACTATGGAGGTCTTAAACGGTGATTCTATTTCAGTTACTGAATTGATGCAGCCGAAAGTTGAGGCAGAAATTGCTTTTGTTTTAGCAAAGGATTTGCCCAACCGAAAAATCAGTACGGTAGAATTAATTAACTCGATTGATTATGCTTTGGTAGCAATCGAAATTGTCGGTAGCCGAATTGAAAATTGGAATATAAAAATCACCGATACCATTGCAGATAATGCATCGGCAAGTCATTACGTTTTGGGGCATCGACCGGTGAAGTTAAGTGATTTTGACGTGGTGGGTTGTGGAATGATTATGGAAAAAGTTACCCATTTTTCAGCGCAGGTTTCGTCAGGAAATGGTTCGGCTTGCTTGGGTTCGCCGATTAATGCGATGCTTTGGCTGGCTAATAAAATGGCTGAATTAGGAACGCCTTTGAAGGCTGGTGAGGTGGTTTTGTCGGGTGCTTTGGGGGAAATGGCGAATGTGGAAGCTGGCGATACTTTTAGAGCGACAATTGAAGGTTTGGGTAGTGTTTCGATTAGTTTTACGGCGTAGTGAAGTAGTGAATTAGGGGTTGAACCATTTTAGGAATGCTAATCAAATAAATACCATTATGAAAAAAACAAAAGTAGCGATAATCGGCTCGGGCAACATCGGAACGGACTTGATGATTAAGATAATGAGAACGTCAAAAGTATTGGAAATGTCTGTTTTTGTAGGTATTGACCCGGAATCTGACGGCTTGGCGAGAGCGAAAAGAATGGGCGTAAAAATCTGTCATACTGGAATTTCGGGTTTGGTTGAAATGCCAGAATGGGCAGATATCAAAATCATTTTTGATGCGACTTCTGCGAAAGCACACCATTATAATTACGGTTTCGTCCAGCAATATCCTGACAAAAAAATCATCGATTTGACCCCTGCGGCAATTGGGCCTTACGTTGTTCCTGCCGTCAATGCAGTCGTAGATTCGGCTTTGAATAACGTCAATATGGTGACATGTGGCGGTCAAGCCACAATTCCAATGGTGGCTGCGGTAAATCGAATTGCAAAGGTGCATTATGGCGAAATCGTAGCTTCGATTGCGAGTAAATCCGCTGGGCCAGGTACTCGTGCAAACATTGATGAGTTCACAGAAACGACTTCATTGGCAATCGAAAAAGTGGGTGGAGCAGACAAGGGAAAGGCGATTATCGTCTTGAATCCTGCCGAACCGCCTATCGTGATGCGAGATACGGTTTTCACTCTGAGCGAACAAGGCGACCGAGAAGCTATCCGAAAAAGTGTGCATGAAATGGTGGCGGAAGTCCAAAAATATGTGCCAGGTTATTCGCTGCATCAAGAGGTTCAATTTGATGATATTGCGGAAAGCGAACCTGTTTTTATCGAAGGTTTGGGCTATCGTCATGGTCTGAAAACGACGGTTTTATTGCAGGTCGTTGGTGCGGGTCATTATTTGCCAGAATATGCTGGGAATTTGGATATTATGACGAGTGCGGCTTTGGCTACGGGAGAGCGGTTTGTTAGTAAAAGTTGAATTTGCATTTGAAGTTTAATCTTTTTTAAAGGAATTCATACCTAAATTCAAGCACAACGAACAAAGTTTTATCAAGTTCGGATTCGTTTGTATTTGCGTTTGAATTTGAAGTTTTAAAATATGTTATATATACAAGATGTTACTTTACGAGACGGCATGCACGCCATTCGGCATCAATTTACCAAAGAAAAAATAACAGAAGTCGCACTGGCATTGGACGCTGCGAAAGTTGATGCCATTGAAATTTCGCATGGCGATGGCTTGTCGGGAGGTAGTTTTAACTACGGTTTTGGGGCGAGAACGGACTGGGAATGGCTGGAAGGGATTGCCGAAAAATTGCAGCATGCAAAGCTGACAACGCTGTTGTTACCTGGTATTGGAACGATTCAAGATTTGCAACGGGCGAGAGATTTGGGCGTAGAATCGGTACGGATTGCAACGCATTGCACGGAAGCGGATATTTCGCAGCAGCATATTGAAGCAGCGAAAAAAATGGGTATGGATGTTGGTGGTTTTTTGATGATGTCGCATGCGACGGAGCCAAAAAAGTTGGCGGAACAGGCGAAACTCATGGAAAGTTACGGGGCGGATTGCGTTTATGTGACGGATTCGGCTGGGGCGTTGTTGATGAGTGGCGTGGCGGATAGGATTAAGGCGTTTAAAGATGTGTTGGATTCGGGGACGGAAGTCGGGATTCATTGCCATCAAAATTTGTCTTTAGGCGTTGCAAATACTATCGTTGCGATGGAAAACGGAGCGACTCGTTTGGATGCTTCCTTGGCTGGAATGGGTGCTGGTTCGGGGAATTGTCCGTTAGAACCGTTGATTGCGGTTTTGAATAAAATGGGTACGAAACACAACGCTGATTTGTATAAATTAATGGATGCTGCGGATGATTTGATTCGCCCGATTTTGGAACGTCCGATTCGAGTCGATAGAGAAACGTTGTCATTGGGTTATGCCGGTGTTTATTCGAGTTTTTTGTTACATGCCGAACGTGCGGCTAAAAAATATGGTTTGAAATCGCATAAGATTTTGGAGGAAATTGGTCGCCG